>ERZ1292623.1626-Hain-H51-01um-R1-1626-length-21240-cov-8_pt2 | contig 17152 bp, 17 predicted proteins | sample MGYA00564398_ERZ1292623 | MGnify/ENA primary metagenome ERZ1292623 (study PRJEB36523, sample SAMEA6512633) | groundwater metagenome | collected 2019-01-07 | study: AquaDiva: Metagenomics assemblies of 32 groundwater samples | reverse complement strand
CTTTCCTTGTAAAACTTGACACTATAATAACTAAGCTAAATCATAAAATCAAGGGAAATGTAATATTATTATGTTCTCTCTAAAAGCGTATATTCCTCTATATTTACCTTGACTTTTTTGTGTTATTTTCTTATTCTTAAATTAACTTTGGAGGTAATAAGTATGTCTAAGACCATTGAGGCTATATATGAAAATGGTGTTTTAAAACCCTTAAACACTATTGACTTGAAAGAACACGAGAAGGTAAAGATAGTTATTGTAAAAGTTGAAAGTACAGCTAAAGCTACAAGTGGAATGATAAAGGGGCTTGATGATAAAACGATTGATGAAATCGCACTTTCTCCAGAATTCCTTCCAGAAGATGCCTGAACTTGTTTCTTTCTGATATAAAAGACAAAACAACAGTTTTTATTGATACAAATATTTTCCTGAGATTAGGGCAAGTTCGTTTGCCTTCTCTAACCGCTTGTTTTACAAGGTTTTTGTTAAATGTTAGTTAAAAGCAGCCTTTATATTACACCCTGTTAGCAAGCCTGCCGAACCCTTAGATTTTCTTGACAAAAATTATCATATTTGTTAGTATTCACATCTTCTTAAAGATTGTTGAAAGACACAACAATCTTTGATTACACAGATTAATTATTTGATTACACAGATTAAATTACCTGTGCTATTAAGGATAGGTTTTCTAATGGGGTAAACAGGGCAGGGGCTATGACCTTTCAGGAATTGATACTTTCTTTACATAAGTTCTGGACAGATAAGGGATGTGTTATGCATCAGGGCTATGATATGGAGGTTGGCGCAGGGACTTTTAACCCTGCAACCTTTTTCAGGGTCTTGGGCCCTGAGCCGTGGAAGGCATCCTATGTTGAGCCTTCAAGAAGGCCGACTGATGGAAGATACGGAGAAAATCCAAACAGGCTCCAGCATTATTACCAGTATCAGGTTATATTAAAACCAGCGCCAGATAATATTCAGGACATATATCTTGAGAGCCTAACATCATTCGGCATAAATCCACTTGAGCACGACATCCGCTTTGTAGAGGATGACTGGGAGTCTCCGACGCTCGGCGCATGGGGTCTTGGCTGGGAGGTGTGGCTTGACGGAATGGAGATTACACAGTTTACATATTTTCAGGAGGTTGGCAGCATTGAGCTTCATCCCATCTCTGTTGAGATTACATACGGTCTTGAAAGAATTGCAATGTATTTGCAGCAGAAGGACAATGTGTTTAATCTTGAATGGACTAAAGGGATAAAATATGGTGATGTGCATCACAGAACAGAGGTGGAGTTTTCAAAATACAATTTTGAGTCTGCTGATGTGGATATGCTGACAAAGTTATTTGATATGTATGAAAAGGAATCCAAAGCATTGATAAAGGCAGGCCTGATACTCCCTGCCTATGATTATTGCTTGAAATGCTCCCATGTGTTTAATCTGCTTGATGCGAGGGGAGCAATAAGCGTTCAGGAGAGGACAGGTTATATTGCAAGGGTAAGGAACCTATCAAGAAGGTGTGCAGAGGGGTATTTAAAAACCAGAGAGGAGATGGGGTTTCCGTTGTTGAATAAAACCCATTTATAAAAATCTCCCCCCTGCTTAATACATGCAGGGGTAAGCTCTAACCCCTCTTTTCCAAAGAGGGGAACACACCCCTTTATCCCCTCTTAATAGAGGGGAAGATTTCCCCCTTTGAAAAAGGGGGATTAAGGGGGATTTGAAGAAGTAAGACGCAACATTGAGAGTAGAAAAATGCCGGCAGATATAATTTTTGAAATAGGGACAGAGGAGATACCAGCGAGGTTCATCCCTTCAGCATTGGAGAGGATGAAGGAGGATTTCTCCGTGCTCTTAAATGAGCAGGGCATTTCCTTTAAAACAGCAGAGAGCTATGGAACGCCGAGACGGTTATTGCTTTATGTTAAGGATGCTGCTGAAAAACAGGCAGAGAAGTCTGTTGAAGTAATCGGCCCTGCAAAAGCAGTTGCATACGACAAGGACGGCGCTCCAACAAAGGCTGCTATTGGCTTTGCCAAGGGACAGGGCATAGATGTAAAAGAGCTTCAACTCAAAAAGACTGATAAGGGTGAATATATCTGTGCATTAAAAAAAGAGGGCGGCAGGGATACAGAGGGGCTTTTATCAGAGCTTCTTCCAAGATTTCTTCTAAAGATAGATTTCCCAAAGTCCATGTACTGGGACGACAAGAAGATTAGGTTTGCAAGGCCTATAAGATGGCTTACAGCGCTTTATGGCAATAAACCTGTAAAATTTGAGGTTGCAAACGTAAAGAGCAGTAATATGTCAAAGGGGCACAGGTTCATGAGCCCCGGCGCCTTTGTTGTTGAGGATAAGGAATCTTATCTCCATCAGTTAGAATCAAATTATGTAATTGTTGAGCCTGCAAAAAGAAGGAAGATGATAATTGAGCAGATTGAGCAGATTGCTAAGGAAAAGGGCGGGAGTGTTTTAAAGGATGAGGAGCTTATTGATACAGTAACATTTCTTGTAGAGTATCCTGCTGCAATATGCGGTGATTTTGATAAAAAGTATCTGGAGCTGCCAAAGGATATCCTGATTAATGCAATGAAGGAGCACCAGAAATATTTTTCCATTATTGATAAAAACGAAAAGCTTATGCCCTATTTTATCTGCATTGCAAATACAAAGGCTAAAGACATGGATATTGTTAAAAAGGGAAATGAGCGGGTGCTGAGGGCAAGGCTTGATGATGCAAGTTTCTATTTTAAAGAGGACAGAAAGAAAAAACTTTCTGACAGGACAAATGATTTAAAGGGAGTTGTGTTTCAGGAGCAGCTCGGCACGCTCTATGACAAGGTGCAGAGGGATATCAGCCTGACAGCATCTTCTACTCTTTCACCAATTATTGATGCCAAGTCATTAGTGCATGCAGAGAAGGCAGCGTATCTCTGCAAGTCTGACCTTTTAACAGGCGTTGTTGGCGAGTTTCCAAAACTGCAAGGGATTATTGGCAGGGAGTATGCCTTATTAGATGGTGAGAAGAAAGAGGCTGCTGATGCGATATATGAGCATTATCTCCCAAGATTTGCAGGCGATGATCTGCCAAAGACAAATGCAGGGATGGTATTGAGCATTGCAGATAAGATAGACAATATCTGCGGATGCTTTGCAATCGGCCTTATACCAACAGGCTCTCAAGACCCCTATGCCTTAAGAAGGCAGGGGTTGGGAATATTGCAAATTTTGCTTTCAAAAAAGATTCATATATCATTAATTGGCCTGATTGAAAATGCGCTGTCTCTATTAAAGGATAAGGCAAAGAAAATAGAGGATGCAAAAAAGGATGCCCTTGATTTTATAAGGCAGAGGATGGATAATCTCCTGACATCAGAGGGCTTCAGATACGATATTGTTGACGCAGTCCTGACAGCAAAGTTTGACGACCCCTATGACTGCTTCCTGAGAATACAGGCATTGAATAAGTTAAAGGACGAGCCCTATTTTGAGCCTCTGATGATATCATTCAAGCGTGTGATAAATATTGTGCCAAAGGATTTTAAAGGCGCTGTTGATGAAAAGGCGCTTAAAGAGCCTGCTGAAAAGGAGCTGTTTAAGGCGTATAAGGCATTAAAGGATGATGTATCTCCTTTAATCAAGGCATATAAATATGAAGATGCATTAAAGAAGATATCAGGATTAAAAAAGGAGGTGGATGCTTTTTTTGACAAGGTCCTTGTAATGGACAAGGATGAAGGGGTAAAGGGAAATCGTTTAAGTCTTTTAAAAGAAATCGGACTTTTATTTAATATCATAGCTGATTTTTCCAAAATAGTTACAGAGAAAAAAATAATTTAAGGAGGATGCACGATGGCTGCTAAAAAACATATCTATTTCTTTGGCAATGGCAGGGCAGAGGGCAAGGGCGATATGAAAGACCTCCTCGGCGGCAAAGGGTCAGGTCTTGCAGAGATGACAAACCTTGGCGTAAATGTCCCGCCTGGTTTTACGATTACAACAGAGGCATGTATAGAATATTTTAAAAATAACAAACAGTATCCAAAAGGGTTGTGGGATGGCGCTATTGCCAATCTTCGCAAGGTAGAAAAGGCAATGGGCTCTAAATTCGGCGACCCTGAGAATCCATTATTGGTTTCTGTGCGCTCTGGCTCAAAGTTTTCCATGCCCGGCATGATGGATACAGTATTGAATCTCGGCCTGAATGACGCAACCATAAAGGGCCTTGCGAGGAAATCCAGAAACGAAAGATTTGCATACGATGCCTACAGGAGATTCATCACCATGTTCGGCGATATTGTGATGGGCATTAAAAGGGCAAAGTTTGAGGAAATCCTTGAGGCAAAGAAAAGGGAGGTCGGCGTAAAGCTTGATACAGACCTTGATCTGCTTGCATTAAAGGATATTGTCAACAGGTTCAAGGAGCTCGTTAAAAAGGAGAGCGGAAGGAATTTTCCGAGCGACCCATTTGAGCAGTTGAAGATGTCTATAGATGCGGTATTTGATTCATGGAATGGCGCAAGGTGTGTAACATACCGCAAGCTGAACAACATCCCTGACAATCTCGGCACAGCAGCAAATGTGGTTGCAATGGTATTTGGAAATATGGGCGATTCATCAGGCACAGGCGTTGCCTTTACAAGGAATCCATCTACTGGAGAGAGGGCATTCTTTGGCGAATTTTTATTGAATGCACAGGGTGAGGATGTTGTTGCAGGTATACGCACACCTGTTCCAATATCAGAATTAAAGAAGAACATACCAAAGGCATATAAAGACCTTGTGAATATATACAAAAAGCTTGAGAAGCATTACAAGGATATGCAGGACATAGAGTTTACCATTCAGGAAGGCAGGCTCTATATGCTCCAGACAAGGACTGGCAAAAGGACAGCAAGGTCAGCAATAAAGATTGCTGTTGATATGGTTAAGGAGGGACTCATTGACAAGAAGACTGGAATAATGAGGATTTTGCCTGATCAGATTGACCAGCTCCTTCATCCAATGATTGACCCAAAGGCAAAGGTTACAAAGGTTGCAAAGGGTCTGCCAGCATCACCTGGCGCTGCAGTTGGAAGGGTAGTATTTACAGCAGAGGATGCAGAGAAGATGGCATCGCAGGGTGATAAGGTGATACTTGTAAGGACAGAGACATCGCCAGAGGATATTGGCGGCATGCACGCAGCGCAGGGCATCCTGACATCCAGAGGCGGCATGACATCCCATGCAGCAGTTGTTGCAAGGGGCATGGGAAAGTGCTGTATTGCTGGATGCGGCGATATAAATGTGAATGAGAAGGAGAGGCTCTTTACAGCAAACAGCAACATTATTGTAAGGGAGGGTGATTATATAACCCTGAACGGCTCATCAGGCGATGTTATGCTCGGAAAGGTTGACCTTGTCAAGCCTGAGCTTAGCAATGAGTTTAGGGTATTAATGACATGGGTGGATAATATCCGCACGCTCGGGGTGCGGGCAAATGCAGATACGCCAAAGGATGCAATGGTTGCGAGGAATTTTGGCGCAGAGGGCATCGGCCTCTGCAGGACAGAGCATATGTTTTTTGAAGGAGACAGGATAAAGGCTGTGAGGGAGATGATACTTGCAGATGATACGAATGGCAGGAAGAATGCGCTTGCAAAGCTCCTTCCAATGCAGAAGGGCGATTTCATCGGCATATTTAAAGAGATGAAGAATCTGCCTGTTACAATAAGGCTCCTTGACCCGCCATTGCATGAGTTTCTGCCTCATACAGATGCAGAGATTGAGGATTTATCAAGGGAGATGAATGTGCCTGTTGAAAGATTAAAGACAAAGAACAAAAACCTGCACGAGTTTAATCCAATGCTCGGGCACAGGGGATGCAGGCTCGGCATTACATATCCAGAGATATATGAGATGCAGGTTCAGGCAATATTTGAGGCTGTGTGCGAGCTTGCAAAAGAGGGATACAAGATTGTGCCTGAGGTAATGATTCCTCTCGTTGGCCATGAGAAAGAGCTTGAGAAGATGAAGGCGCTTACAGACAGGACTGCAAAAGAGGTAATGACAAAGTACAACAAAAAGATAAACTACTTAGTCGGCACAATGATAGAGCTTCCGAGGGCTGCAATAGTTGCAGACAGGATTGCAAAGGATGCAGAGTTCTTTTCCTTTGGCACAAATGACCTGACGCAGACAACCTTTGGATTGAGCAGGGATGATTCAGGAAGGTTCCTGCCCTTCTATGTAGAGCAGGGGATTTTGGACAAAGACCCATTTGTAGCAATTGATCAGGACGGCGTTGGAGCAATGATGAAGATGGGCGTCCAGCTCGGCAGGGGGGCAAGGCCTGGGCTTAAGGTCGGCATCTGCGGCGAGCATGGCGGAGAGCCGAGCTCTGTTGAATTCTGCCACAGGATTGGGCTTGATTATGTAAGCTGTTCCCCATACCGCGTGCCTCTTGCAAGGCTTGCTGCTGCACAGGCAGTAATCAAAGAGGAGAGGGAAAAAGGAAAGGTCAAGGCGAAGGGGAAGGCTAAGGCTAAGGTTAAGAAGGTCTCTAAGGGCAAGAGAAGAAAATAATTACAATCTTATAATTGTAATGACATATTTATAAAATCCCTCCTAACCTCCCTTTTCCGAAGTGAGGGATTTCCTCTCTATCAAGTGGGGATTAAGGGGTGTGTTACCCCTCTTTGGCAAAGAAGGGCAAGGGGAGATTTTATAATCCATGTCAATTCAATTATGAAGCACTTAATAAAACAGTTCCTGATATAATAATCCCCCTCTATCCCCCTTTAATAAAGGGGGACTTAAGGGGGATAAGAGGTTAATCAAATGCGTTTCCTTCTTGAAAAAGGCAAATATGTAGTTCTGCTTGCTGTAATCTCTACTCTTGCAGCATCCATTGCCACCTTTGTGTGGGCAACAATCAGGATGATGCATAATGTTTATGATATGTTCAAGGCAGCGAGCGAGGCGCAATTTGCAGTATCAGTTGCGCACATGGTGGCAGTAATAGATTCATATATACTCGCTGTCATCCTTTATATCTTTTCTGTTGCCATGTATGAGCTTTTTATTGGCAAGCTTACGCTTCCTGAATGGCTTATTATAAAAGACCTTGATGATTTAAAAAAGAAGCTTTCCAGCGTTATTGTATTAATGCTTGCTGTTACATTTCTTGAGCACCTTGTTAAATGGGAGAATCCACAGGATACATTGATGTTTGCTGTTGCCATTGCTGTTGTAATATTCGGCCTTATCTTTTACATGAAGCTCAAGGAGAAAAAAGGGGAAGATGAGGGATGATGAATATTATATGAGGCTCTGCCTCTCCCTTGCGAAAAAAGGCAAGGGAAGGACAAGCCCGAATCCAATAGTTGGCGCAGTTGTTGTTAAGGATGACAAAATTATTGGAAAGGGCTATCACAAAAAGGCAGGCCTGCCTCATGCAGAGGCAATAGCCATTTCAAAAGCAGGTTCAGATGCAGAAGGTTCAACACTCTATATTAGCCTTGAGCCATGCTGCCATTCAAATAAAAAGACCCCGCCGTGCACAAAAAAAATCATAGAAAGCAAAATCAAAAAGGTTGTTATTGGAATGATTGACCCAAACCCGCTTGTATCTGGTAAAGGGATTGAGGAGCTTCTTGCCTCTAACATTGAGGTTAAAACGGGTGTATTAGAGGATGAGGCAAAGAAAATTAATGAGTCATTTGTAAAATATATTAAAACAAAGACGCCTTTTGTTATCTTAAAGATTGCAGAGAGCCTTGACGGAAAGATTGCAACAAACACTGGCGAATCAAAATGGATTACAGGCGAGACAGCAAGGGAATATGCACATAAGCTGAGGGATGAGGTGGACGCTGTATTAGTCGGCATTGGCACTGTATTAAGGGATAATCCGAGCCTTACAACAAGGCTTAAAAACAAAAAAGGCAAAGACCCAATCAGGGTTGTTGTGGACAGCGGGCTGAGGATTCCATTATCAGCAAAACTCCTCACACAAAAAGCTAATGCCAGAACAATAATAGCCACATCAAAGACTGCATCAAAGGGCAAGATTGAAAAGATAAAAAAGACAGGCGCAGAGATAATATTATTAAAAACAAAAAATAGCAAAATCCCTCTAACTCAATTAATGAAAGAGCTTGGTAAAAGGGAAATCACCAGCCTTATGATAGAAGGCGGCTCAGAAATCGCAGCCTCTGCAATAAAAGAGGCTGTTGTTGATAAAGTTGTCTTTTTCATTGCCCTAAAAATAATCACCGGCATAAATGCAAAGCCCTCCATCGGCGGCGAGGGCATTAAAAAGCTCAAAGACGCACTTATGCTGAAAGATGTTTCAGTAAAAAGAATAGGTGAGGACATAATGGTGGAGGGGTATGTGAGATGTAAATAATTTTATTTTTAATTAGAATGTCAAAAGGCAAGTTGAACCCCATTACCCCCTTATCTCCACGTAATCATCCACAATTTACATTGAAAATATCTCTAACTAATGGTAAGATATTTATGTTGAATGTAAGTAATAAGGAAAATGCAATTGCGAGTGTTTTTCTTGAAGGATATGTGTATCCCCTCCAAGAACAGATAGCGAATATAAAAGGAGGTTTTAAATGCCCGGCAGGCAGAGTGTAATGCTTGAGATACCAGAAGATATATTACTATCACTCAAGATTCCAAAAAATAAAATAAAGAAGGAGCTTCTCAAGGAGCTTGCAATTATCCTATATGAAAGACATATCCTCTCCTTTGGAAAGGCAAGGGAGCTGGCAAAAATGACCAAATGGGAATTTCAGGAAGAGCTTGGAAATCGTAAGATATCAAGACATTATACAGAAAAGGAGCTCAAGGAGGATATAAAATTTGCCAGAGCGGTTCATCATCAGTAATGCCTCACCTTTAATCAATTTAGAAAGGGCACAGGGTCAGGTCTACACCCTGCACAACCTAATCAGGCTGCTGATTTTTTTGCTGTCCTTGTGTATTCTCTTAAAGCGGTGTTTATTAAGGTCTGGTACCCTATCTTTTTTTCACCTGCAAGTTTTTTGAAGTAGAGCAAAATGTCATCATCAATGCGCAGGGATGTTGATATTTTTTGGGGTCTATAAAACCTTCCTCTGATGCCTTTTGAAAAATCATATTCTTTTTTGAGTTCAAACTCCTCTTTATCTTTCAATCTTTTCATACTGTTGTTTCTCCTTTTTTGTTGCCCTTCTGGCTGTTATTATTCTCACAACCTCCGTTCCGTCATGTTTTAAAAAATAAAGATGTCCAATAACTAAGATCACCTTTTTTCTTACTGCGCCAATAGTTATCCACCTTTCATCAAAATAATCAAACCTTTTGTCTAAAATTGAAATATGCAAAGGGTCATCAAATGCTTCTGAAGCCTCTTTAAAGTCTATGCCATCTCCAGTATCCTTTGAGCTGGAGGCTATGGGCAGCCTAACTTAACTCTGTGTCCGTAAAAACGGGGAAAGGTCAGGTGAAATTTTATGGATGCGTTACTTTTTTCCAGAAACTATCAGCCCTTGATGTGATTAGCAATAGCCTTTCCTCAAGCTCCTTCCTTTTTGCCTCAAGCTGTTTTTTATCAGAATCTTTATTAACTATCACTGGTTCACCAAAGATGACGACTGATTTTGAGAATGGATACGGTATTATAAAGCTATCCCATGAGCCAAGGATTTTTTTTTTGATGTGCTGTATGTAAGCGGTATAATCGGCTTTCCTGTAAGCTTTGCGAGCTCTATTATACCCATCTGAGCCTTATATTTAGGCCCTTTGGGGCCGTCAGGCGTAAAGGCAATATCATAGCCTTCATCAGTCAATTTTATGAGCTTTTTAAATGCTGAGATACCTCCCCTTGTTGTAGAGCCGCGCACAGAGCTGATTCCAAGATATTTGACTGCCCTGCTTACAAACTCGCCATCCCTGTGCCTGCTTATCATTATATAGGCTCCTTTGCGTGACTTATAGGCAAAGGGCATAAGCAGCAGCCTTCCATGCCAGAAGGCAAAGATGGCATTCTCGCCTTTCCTCTGCAATTCATCCACAAATTTAGTTGTTATAACCCTCACCCTGATAGTCAATACAAGAAGCCTTAAAAGAAGGCTGACTAATAAAGTAAAGATATTCAGCATTATAAAATCAGAAATTTTCTGCATTATTATTAACCTTCTGAGACGGCTAAATTAGGTTGAATTTCCTTTTCATCCCTAAACTGCATCTTATAAAGCTTCTGATAAAGGCCGCTGTTTTTAAGAAGCTCTTCATGCCTGCCAATCTCATTTATCCTTCCATTTTCAACAACAGCAATCCTGTCTGCATGCTGAATGGTAGAAAGCCTGTGGGCAATAACAAATGTTGTCCTGTTCTTCATTAAATTTTCAAGCGCCTTCTGAACCATGAATTCAGATTCTGTATCAAGTGACGATGTCGCCTCATCCAAAATCAATATCGGCGAATCCTTTAATATTGCCCTTGCTATTGCAACCCTCTGCTTTTCTCCGCCTGATAATCTTACACCCCTTTCACCTATTATAGTATCGTATCCTTCAGGCATCTTGATTATAAATTGATGAGCATAGGCTGCCTTTGCTGCATCAATCACTTTTTCAAGTGATACATCAAACCTGCCGTAGGCAATATTATTTCTTACAGTATCATTAAACAGCATCACATCCTGACTAACAATGCTTATCTGTTCCCTGAGTGAGTTTAGCGAAACATCTTTTATGTCTGTCCCGTCAATGAGAATCTTGCCTGATGTTGGTTCAAAGAAACGTGGTATCAGATTCGCAAGCGTGGTCTTTCCTCCGCCGCTTGTTCCGACAAAGGCAATAACCTCTCCTTTTCTTACAGTCAGATTTACGCCTGCTAATACATTATTCTCTGACGACTCGTACTTGAAAAAGACATCTTTAAATACTATTTCATGTTTTAAAGCAGCAAGCTCTATCGAATCCTTTTTCTCAAGATTTTTTTCGGTAGGTATGTCCAATATTGAGAATACGCGCTCTGCTGCTGCAAGGGCCTGCTGCAGTGTATTATTTGTCTTGCTTAACGCCTTTACAGGCCTGTACATTAATCCAACTGCAACTAAGAAGGAAAAGAATGTCCCTGCGGTCATCTCCTCATTTATAACCTTCATCCCGCCATAATAAACAACTACAACAGCGCCTAAGGCGCCTAAAAATTCAATAAGCGGCGAGGTAATCTCTGAAACCCTTATACCTTTAATGGTTATATTAAAATAACTTCTATTATGCTCTCTGAATCTCTTTGCTTCAAAATCCTCCATCCCAAAACCCTTAACAATTCGTATGCCTGAAAAGGTCTCCTGCAGTATTGATGTAATGTCTGCGATCCTCTCCTGCCCTTTTTTACTTATCTTTCTTAAGCGTCTGCCTAAGGTAACAAGCAAAAGAAAGGCGAACGGCATTACAAGAACTGATATGGAAGCGAGCCTCCAATTTTGATAAAAGGCAACGCTGACAAGGCCTATGATTGTCAAATTATGCTGAAGTAGGTCTTTAATAACTGATGTTGCAGCCCCTTGCATAAGATTTACATCATTTATAATCTTTGACATCAGTTTGCCAGTTGATTTCTTGTTATAGATGTTTAAAGGAAGATTTATAATATGCTCATACAACTCATTTCTTATATCCATAAGCACCTTTGAACCGGCATATCCCATAAAAAAAGACTGTCCGTAAGCAGAAAGGCTGTTTATTATATAAATCAGAGGAAGGACTGCAACAAGTTTATACAGCATTATAACATCCTTTTTGATAAAAACATCGTCAAGAAAGGGCTTTACAAGATATGAAAGGAGAGGCGTCATAAGCGAAACAATAAGCGTGCATACGACTGCCATGAACAACTTCGCCCAGTATGGTTTTACATATCTTAATAGTCTTAGGTATAGATTCATAATGCCTTTAATATAGAGGCAGCGGCTTTTCTTGATGCGCCGCTTTTGCCAAGTTTTATTCTGACCTTTTTAAGCTCCTCTTTGGTCTTTTGATATTTATCAGGTTTGTTATAAATATTCCATAATGCCCTGAAAATAATCTCAGGATTAACATCCTTCTGAAGTAATTCCGGGACTATTCTTTTTCCTGCAACAATATTTACAAGGCCAAAGTCCTTTACATTAACAAGAAGCCTTCCTATTATATAACTGATTAATGAAACCTTATATAAAATAACCATCGGCACGCCTATAATAGCTGCCTGAAGCGTAGCTGTCCCTGATGCAACAATTATTATATCCGAAATATTCATTACATCAACTGCATTTCCTTCAACCACTTTAACAGGTATGCCTAACTTTTTTGACATTTCTTCTATTTTAGCAAAATCCAAGCAGGGTGCAACAGGGAGTATAAACTGCGCATTTGGTATTTTATCCCTGATAATCGCAGCGGTCTTTAGCATCGGCTCAAGCAGGAAGTATATTTCATTTCTCCTGCTGCCAGGCAGAAGGCCGAATACAGGCCTGTTTGCCTTCAAACTGAACATCTTAACAGCATCCCTTTTGCTATACTTTGGTATGACCTCATCTAATAAAGGATGCCCTACAAATTCACACTCAACATTTGCCTTTTTATATATTGCCTCTTCAAAAGGGAGCACAACTAAAATTTTTTTAACAAGCTGTGCAATCTTATTTACCCTGCCCGAACGCCATGCCCATACCTGCGGACTTATATAATATACAATTGGCACACCCGCCTTTTTTGCAACCTTGGCGAGCATGAGATTAAAGTCAGGAAAATCTATAAGCACCAAAAGGTCCGGAGGCTCTTTCTTGATAATGGATGATAATCCTTTGTATACCTTCCAGATGGAAAACAGGCGAGGTATAACCTCTGTAACGCCGACAACTGAGGTGTCTCTTATGTCATAAATAGTCTCTACGCCTGCCTGACGCATCCTTTCGCTGCCGAGGCCGAATATCTTTAAATCAGGCTTAAGCCTGTAAAGCTCCTTTGCAAGATTGGCAGCGTGCACATCGCCTGACGCCTCGCCTGCAACAATCATTATTCTTTTGCTGCTGCTTTCTATAGCAACTCCTTTATTGTCTTACAAACCTCGTCTATCTGCCCTGCTGTAAGCTCCGGATACATTGGCAGAGATATGATATCAGAGGCAATAGCCTCGCTCACAGGAAAATCGCCCTTTTTATATCCGAGGTCATTATAAGATTCCTGAAGATGAAGAGGCGCTGGATAATAAATTGCAGATGCAATGCCTGCATCAGTCAGGCCATTCAGAATTGAATCCCTTTTTGACGTCCTTATGCTGTATTGATGAAATACATGATAATAACCTTCAGGCTCAGAGGGTGTAATAATATTGGCGCCTTTTAATTTCTCAGTATATAAACGGGCATTCTCTCTCCTCTTTTTATTGTATTCATCAATCCTTTTTAGCTTTACCCTTAAAATGCCTGCCTGTATCTCATCAAGCCTGCTGTTGTAACCGATAACAGAATGGTAGTATCTTACTTTCTGCCCGTGATTGCGAAGCATCCTTATCTTCTCTGCCATATTATCATCATTCGTAATAACCATGCCGCCGTCACCGTAACAGCCGAGGTTCTTGCTTGGGAAAAAGCTGAAACACCCTGCATCGCCAATTGCCCCTGTCTTTTTACCTTTATATACAGCGCCAAATGACTGGGCGCAGTCTTCAATTATTTTCAGTTTATATTCGGCAGCAAGCCCTTTTATCTTCTCCATATCTGCAGAAAGGCCAAAGAGATGAACAGGCAAAATAGCCTTGGTTTTTTTTGTTACTGCCTTCTTAATCTTTTTTACATCTATATTAAATGTCTTCTCATCAATATCCACAAATACAGGCCTTGCGCCTGTATAAGTAATTGCCTCAGCAGTAGCTATGAATGTAAACGGCGTTGTAATTACCTCGTCGCCTTTTCCAATCCCGCATGCAAGAATGGCAAGATGCAGGGCGTCTGTGCCAGAGGCAACGCCGATTGCATGTTTAGTAGCATAATATGCGGCAATCTCCTTCTCAAGCTCCGTTACATTGTTACCGATTATAAAATGACTGCTATGGATTATCTCCTTTATTTTCGCGTCAATCTCATCTTCTATGGCGTGATATTGCGCCTTTAGATCTACCATTTGAATCTTCATCCAAAAGTAATCTCCTTTTCCTTGTATCTTCTAACACTGCAAGGGCGACCTCTAATGCCTTCTTGCCCTCTATGCCTGACACAATCGGTTTTTTCCTTTTCTTCACTGATTCAATAAAGGACGCCAATTCCGCCTTTAACGGCTCCTCCTTAATCAGGTCAATGTTTTCTGTGCTTATCTCTGGAACCATCCTGTTATTCACCCTGTTCCATATCCGCTTGTGAAGGATAATCTCCTGCTCCTTATAGTCAAGGGTGAAATATGTCTCTGGCTGGTATATGCTTATCTTTCTCAGCTTATCTATTGACATCCTGCTTACAGTAAGATTAGCCACACAGCCGTTTTTAAACTCAATATGCGCATTTGCAATATCATTATGAGATGTCATAACAGACACGCCTGTTGCATTAATAGACCTTATATCTGAATTCACAAGGCTTAAAACTATATCAATATCATGGATCATAAGATCAAGTATAACATCCACATCAGAAACCCTGTCTGCAAACGGACCGAATCTCCTTGATTCAATATACATCGGCCTGTCTATTATAGATTCTAAGGCCTTTACAGCAGAATTATACCGCTCAATATGACCTATCTGAAGTATAAGTTTTTTTGTCTTTGCAATCTTTAAGAGCCTTTCAGCCTCGCTGACAGTTGTTGTCATGGGCTTTTCAAGCAGGATATCCACGCCGTTTTTTAAGAAGTCGCTGGCAATCCTGTAATGAAGCGGAGTGGGAACAACTATGCTTACTGCATCAACCGAATCAATCAGATCCTTATAATCATAATAAGGCCTGGCGCCCACCTTTCTTGCGATCTCATCAGCCCTGTCTTTATTTGTATCAACAACGCCGGCAAGCTGAACCCCCTTAATCTGTGAATACACCCTTGCATGATGCTCGCCGAGATAACCAACGCCTATAACGCCGACTTTAATCTTTTTCATAATCCTACATTCCGATAATGCAGATATTTTCCTTATCCGCCAGTTTTATCATATCTTCTTTTTCAAGAAGTATGGTCTTTCCTGCCTCAACACATAGCGCTGCTGCCTTTGCCTCTTTTAATGTACGAATGGTATTCAAACCGATAACAGGCGCATCAAAACGCATATCCTGCTTTGGTTTTGCCACCTTTATTACAACAATACCGCCCCTGCCGAGTTCGCCAGCCCTTCTGATTGCTGCATCTGTCCCTTCTATTGCCTCAACAGATAGCACTGCCCTCTCCTTTACAACCACTGTCTGCCCAATATCAAGCCTTCCCATCTCCTTTGCAATGGGCCAGCCGAATTCTATATCCTTTAATTCCTTTTTTTTTGGCTTTCTTTTGGTAATAACGCCTTTTTCTGCAAGCAGGTGTGGAACATATCGCGTAGGCTCTTCAACCTTTATACCCTCTTTCTCCAATTCCGATACTATTCCAAGAAGTAGTGAGTCGTCTTTTCTATCCTTCAATTTCAGATATAGTGTTATTGCCCTCAGGTCAGGCCTTATATCTTTAAACATAAAGGTCTTTGAAACCTTTCCAGCCATAACAACCCTGTTTATTCCCTCTTTCTTAAAAATCTTTATAAGCCTGCCGAGCTGGCCTATTTTGATCCAGTGAAGCCTTTCAACACACTTTTCAAGAGCAGGCGATGTTATATTCTCTAAGCCGACTGCAATAACCCTTTTACCCTTTTCTCTTAAACCATTTGATAGTATTATTGGGAAATTGCCGTCTCCGGCAATAAGGCCGATTCCTTCCATTACCTGCAGATTCCCCGTTCAGAGGTCTCTAAGAAATTAAGAAAGTACTCCAATTCCTTTGACATAACAACCTCTCCGCGAACCTTTTTTAATGCTTCGCTAAGAAGAAGTTTTGACTTGAATATTATCTTGTACGCCTGTTTGAGATTATTTATCAGTTCATCTGAAAAACCGTGCCTCTTTAAACCGATTACATTCAGTCCGTAAAGTGCTGCCCTCATGCCTGATGCGCTTACATAAGGCGGGATATCAAGTGGAATAGCAGACATTGCGCCAACCATTGTATAAGCGCCTATCCTTACAAATTGATGCACCCCTGTCATGCCGCCGATTATAGAATGGTCTCCTATCTCTATGTGGCCTGCAAGGCCGACTGAATTGGCAATAATAATATCATTCCCTATCTTGCAGTCATGGGCAATATGAACATAGGCCATGAGAAAATTGTTGTCGCCGATAGTTGTCTCGCCGAAACCCTGAACAGTGCCTCTGTTCAGCGTTACATACTCCCTGATAAGATTGTTATTGCCAACCTTGAGATATGTCTTTTCACCTTTATATTTTACTGACTGGGCAGGGCCGCCTAATGAGGCGAACTGATAGATCGTGTTATTTTCACCAATCTCAGTCCAGCCCTCTATTACTACATGAGAACAGATTTTTGTTCCCCTTGCAATCTTCACATCCTTTCCAATAACAGAATACGGACCTATGCAAACGCCTTCTGCAATCTCTGCTTCAGGATGTATTATTGCAGTTGGATGTATCTCAATCTTCTGGTTTTCAATATCTATATTACCCATTTTTCTTCTCCGCTACCATTGCTGTTAATTCTGCCTCGCAGACAAGTTTTTCATCCACAAAGGCCTTGGCGCTCACCTTCCATGTCGGAGCCCTTTCATGTATAACAGTAACCTCAAATTTAATCTGATCCCCGGGCACAACAGGCTTTCTGAATTTTGCCTTGTCAATGCCAAGGAAAAAAACGGTCTTTTCTTTGCCTTCCAGATTATCAGTTGATTTTACTGCAAGTATCCCGCCTGCCTGCGCCATTGCCTCAAGGATTAAAACACCAGGCATTATGGGATTGCCAGGAAAATGACCCTGAAAAAAGGGTTCATTGATTGTTACATTTTTTATTCCCACAACCTTCTTTTTCGGCTCTAATTCAATTATCCTGTCAATCAACAAGAATGGATAACGGTGCGGCAGAATTAATTGAATCTC
>ERZ1292623.2331-Hain-H51-01um-R1-2331-length-17157-cov-5_pt1 | contig 17157 bp, 18 predicted proteins | sample MGYA00564398_ERZ1292623 | MGnify/ENA primary metagenome ERZ1292623 (study PRJEB36523, sample SAMEA6512633) | groundwater metagenome | collected 2019-01-07 | study: AquaDiva: Metagenomics assemblies of 32 groundwater samples | reverse complement strand
AGATCTTACCACCGTGACCCTCAACGATCTGCTTAGCCACATAGAGGCCGAGGCGGGTGCCGGTAATATTCAACTTCCCCGCGCCTTCGGCGCGGATGAACTTCTGGAAGAGCTTCGGTATCACTTCCGCGGGGATGCCAGCACCCGAATCACTCACAGTGAGACGAATCTTCGAGCCGACGTGAGCAAGTGCCACTTTAATCCAATTCGCCCCGCCCGCGGCAGCGGCCGTTGGTGTGTACTTGATCGCGTTATCAATCAAGTTGCCAACCACTTGGGCCAGTTTGCCAGAATCACCAGCTAATTTATAATCGCCCTCCTCCGCCTCGAAATCAAACTTCAGCCCCTTCTTCTCCACATTAACCTTAAGCTCCTTTGCTACTACCTCCGCCATTTGCTTGAAGTCGAACTCGATCTGCTCGTACTTCATGGTACCAAGCTCGATACGAGTAATGTTGAGGAAGTCCTCGATCACGTGCACTAACTTCTGACTCGACTGGAAGATCACATCCACCGCCCCGCGCACCTTCTCTTCCACCTCGCCAAACGACTTCTCTAAAATAAGCGAAGCGTAACCCTTAATCGCCGTGAGTGGGCTGCGCAATTGGTGCGTCGCCATCGACACGAACTCCGTCTTCATCTTATCGAGCTCTTGCAACTTAGCATTCGCCGTCTTCAGCTCATCATTCGTCACCGCGAGTTGGGTCGCCAAATTCTCAATCTTCTCCCGTTGAGATACTTCTCGCAATACACTTTTAATCAGCAGGATGCCGAAAAATAGTACGAACAAAAAGACAGCGCTTCTGTAAATAATCAAGGAGAGACTAGTTGATAGAATTATTTCCGTGAATGTTAAGAGGGAAAGAAGGAAGACCAGGATTGCTGTTGCTGCCACCTTCACATTAAAAAGTCTATGCTTGTAAATAGAGTAAGATGTGAGAGCAACAAACGGAAGTAAAAATAATGCTCCGAGGGGTATAAATTTTACATTATTAAAAACGGCCGGCAATAAAAGATTAAAGATGATCAATAAAATAAAAGTTAAGGAAACCCCTGACAGAACAAGTCGATATTGCTTCCTCTCTAACCCCGAGCTTTTCACTGTTTTATAGATGAAAAGACTTATCCCACTTATAATCAAGCTGGCCGCAGTTAGCACAAATAGTAATATCCCGGGGCCACGTTCCGCGACAGAAACTTTTCCAAGTTCACCAAATTCGCTAATTTTCACAAAAACAAACGGGGATAGAGTCAAAATAGAAGTAAGTATGACAAGTGGCAATACAAAATATTTTATTCTTTTAGTTAACCCTACTTTTTCTCTAGGAAAAACCCTTGCCAGTTGAAAAAAGAAAAAAGCATGCCACGTAGAGAGAAACAGATGCGACCGAAGAAACCACAAAGCAAATTTTGTAGAGCCAGTCTGGGAATTGAAATAATTAGAGACGCCCCAAAGTATTGTGAGAATGGAAAATAATAATAGCGATCGATTTGTGCTACTTTTTGGATTATTAAAGAATACAACTAGACCGAGTATGCCTATAGCCGAGACGGCAACACCGACAGAAAATAAATCGAGATTATTAAATACTTCCATAATTCATTTAGTATCTATGATGTATTCTTTACCCATTTTTGTTTGACCCCTGATTTAAAGTAGGTATCGTTTCCATATGGCCAGAAGATGATGCGTGGGGTAACTTCGTCAGCGAGGGAGTTGTGATTATTTTTATATTCAGCATTTTTATTGAGCAAGTTCTTTACAATTGTATCACAACATAATTTCTCTAGCGATTTCTTAGCCTTGATCCCGGGTTTTAGCTCCACATTTATTTCTAGAAACTGATTTTGATCATCGTCATATCTCGTCAGCATGGTGAATTTGCCGGTTAAGAAGGACTCGAACCGACTATCTTGCAAGGCTTCGCGAACATGCTCGGGGTAGATTATGGCGCCATAGAGCTTGGTGGAGAGATCCGTCCTCTCATATACGTAAACAACTGGCAATTGATTTGAAAAACTTTCCAAACCCTGTTTTTTCAGTCCATCGGCTAGATCTATGCCTGACTTATGGAGTCGAGAATCTAGTTCCTTGTAGCTCATAACCCCACCATTATCCCCTATTGTGTAACGGACAAGGGGGATAGAGTTATCGCCCGTTAGGAGTATACTCCCAGACTCTTCTTCGAAAGAAGTGAACATTGGGTTGTATTGGGCCAGGGTCGGAGTCTTGGTAATTTGAGAAAAGATGTTATTGAAAGCGGTAATATTTTTGGATAGTATTCTTCGTGTAAAAATTGTAGTCGGGGTTTCGAAGGCCATCGTTCCAAGGTCAGCTGTGCCATAAATATTTACCATATCGAGATAAACATTTTTAATGCCGGACTTACTGACAACGTAATCGCGAAATTTCTCACTATAAGATTCGGCCGCATTGAGTATTCTTAAATTAATCTTCTTTAGATTAACTCCATTATCTTCCGCCTCATCTATTAAATCCTTAACGAAAGGTGGATAGCCCACCAAAATAGTTTCTGTAAAATTAGGCGATAGAGTCTTAAGAGCATGGAAAATTTCTGACTTATTTATTCCTGGTGTAATTATAGATATTGGATAGCCTCTCTTGGCTACATTTTCAAAAGCTTTAAAGGTTATCAGCCCACCTATCCATACCCCCATACCAAAGCCAACTATCACTAATGTTTGGCCTAAATTTTGTCGCGAGTTATTTCTGAGAAAAAGTTCATGATATATGGATGACTGCCAATCCAACTGCTCATTTCTCGGAAAATAGAAGGGTTCGCCGGTGGAGCCGGAGGTGGAGGTGAAGACGAGCGCCTGCCGAAGAGTGCCGCCGTAGCACAGATCCTTAAGATCATATTGCCGGAGATAATTCTTCTTACTCATCGGTGGGACGAGTTGGAAGTCTTTAAGGGTCTTAACCTTATCCGGCTCGACGCCATTCTTCTTTAAGAAATCCTTATACGCCGGCACACCGTCGGCCGCCTTGTGGAAGAGGGCGAGCATCTGCTTCTCCCTCACTCGCATCCAATAATCCGACTTTTTGGTCTTGATTAGGTTAAGTATTCTGTCTGCCTCCTTCTTGCCGAACATATAAAAAATATATCAAATTTTTACGCTCTTGGCAAAATAAATTTCTCTATCTGATGACGGGTGGCGCGAGCGGAGGGGGGTGGAGCGTGGCCGAGGCGGAACATAACGAAGACCGGCTCTTGGCCAACGTTGAAAGTATTTTTAATCGCGGCGTAATCATGCTTGATGCTCGCCAACTGATCGGGAGAGAAGCGACTCGTCTCCCCCGACTCAATCCCCCGAGTGAAGAAGAGTACGCCCGTAAGCGGCTGGAGCGCGAGACCAAGCTTCGTCGCCGTGAGCCAGAAACGTTGGAAGAGTCGGCCGACCAAGACGGCGCTCCGAGGCGAAGTGTCGGGGGCGGTAATGATGCCGAAGACGGGGGCCGTGGCATACATGGCGGCATTCTGCTTAGCAATCTGCTTGTAGAAGCCTAGCTTGCGATTAAGCCAAGACATCATTGGCCAACGCCTAAAAATTGGGAAGAGGAGCTTAGCTGGCGGCGGTAATTCAAGCGTCTTCAGGTAGAAGCCCACCCGCTTCGCTTCGTCTTCCTCCTTCGTCCAATTGATGTGGGAGAAGAAGAACTGATGAAGGAATTGATTATTGAACATCACGCGCTCGTTGCCACTGCCGGCCGCGGCGAGAATTTTAATCTTCTCTTTATCTTCGGTTAGAACAAGCTTCACTCCGCCTTCGCCCAGCTCCCCCACGCGGGTAAGAGCCTCGAACTCCTCTCTCGCTAGAGGTAGGCGTTTATACGGCTTGCGATTGGTGGTTCTGGCTTCAAGATAATTAACGAGCGGTTCCTCTTTCGGTGTGGTTTTGGTTAATTTAATTTTCGCGACAAAATTTGGTTGATTGGAGTTTGGGAAGAGCTCAATCGTCGCCTCGAGGCCAAGATGTCTCGCGGCGATAACCAAGTTCTCGATCGCCGCGCCATGGGCGACGAAGGAGCCTCGCTGACCTTGGTTGTAGAGTGAGTTATCGGCCGTGGCGTCATTGTGGAGCTCCAACTCGAGATCGCTCACAATTTTAAAACGCCACGGTTGGCAATTCTCGCCCGACGGGGCCTCGATCGCCGCGGCAATTAATTTTTTAATTTCTTCAGTCATTTTTTTTATAAGCCGAAAATTTGGCGGAAGGTATCGGCGGTTTTAGCCCGGATGGCAACCTTCTCCGGCGAGTTATAGTCCGGCTCCAGCTTTTCATCAAGCGAGATGAGCGCGCGATTATCTTCCAGTGGACCACCCGTTAGCACTTGTCGTACGGCGTAAGCAATCGCCGCGCCATTCAAGATCGCGGCGCCGCCAAGTTGCGGCCAAGACACCACCGTCTTCCCGATCTCGAGTAAGGACTCCTGCATTCGCTTCGTCACATTCTCCGATCCCACATGCTTCGTAATGAGTCGGCCGATGCCCATCTTGTCGAGCCCCTTAAGACCATCATAGGTCACCTCCCCCATCCGGCCGTGGAAGAAGGGGGTGTTCGGATCAAGATCATAACGCTCAATGTCGATCACCGCATTGTCGCCATTATCAGCGCCCATAAGAAGCGGTAGGCGGCGCTTCCGTGCCTGCTCCCGGAGGAGAAACTTGATGGAGATGTTGTCCATCTCGTCCACGATCACATCAAGCCCATCGCAGAATTGATCTAGATTATCCGGATTCAAACCATCGAAGAAGATTTCGAGTTCGAGATAGGGATTGATGGCCGTGAGGGTCCGCGCCGTCACCACTACTTTCGGCAAGCCAAGATTTTGCACGCCGGCAATGACGCGATTGGTGTTGGTCAGCGCCAAGCGATCGTGATCGGCCAAGCGGAGCTTCCCTCCCCCGCCTTGGAGCACGAGGGCCAGCGCGATGTTTGAGCCCACACTCAAGCCAGCGATGCCAATCCGCGCGTGGTAGAACTTATCTTGCTCAACTTGATTGATGAGGTTACGGTTGCGCGCCGTGCGTAATTTAAGGAAATCATCTTTCGGTAAGATGTGGACGATCGAGCCAAGCCAAGGGTAGTAAGCCCAGAGACCTTGCTGCCAGAATGGTGCAGTCGCTTTGAGTCCCGTCAGGTGCTGCTCAAATTCCGATTTGAAATCGGGATTAAAGATCTTGGTCGGATTATTAACTTGGTAGAGCTCAAGTAACTGCTCCTCATAATCATCGCCGACCGAGAGGAGCTGGCCCGACTTGAGGAGTTCGGCCACCCGAGCTTGGCCAGTTTCAAGACTTAGATCAAGAAGCTCCGGCTGGTAGATCGAGCCGTCATCACGCTTCGATTGGAGAGAGTCGCCGAGAGTCATAAACGATTATAATTATAGGCGCTTTACACCCCCAAAGCAACTAGTAGAATTAAGTAATGGCAACGCTTAACCTTGACCTAAACGAGAGTGGCTCACTGAAGAAACCTAGGTCCTATGCCCGCACGAATGATTACGAAGCGGCGAGGCAAGTCATCGCCAATTACACTGGGTTGGATCCCAAAGGTATCGCCGTCACCAACGGCTCTTACCACGCGCTCGATCTCATCTTTGGTTCGTTCCTTAAAGCTGGAGCAGAAGCCATCATACCCGTCCCCACTTTTCCCTTCTATCAGAAGCTGGAGTGGAGTGAGCATCTTGAATTAAAGAAGATTCGCTGTGTGAGTGAAGCTGATTATGATCAAGTACTCGAGGCGATTAGTCCGGAGACGAAAGCTCTCTACTTAGCTAATCCTAATAACCCCCTCGGCTACCTCTTACCACTCTCACTTTTGACCAAGATCCTGACCCAAGCCCAAGCGAATAAAACTTGGGTGGTTGTAGACGAAGCTTATTACGAATTCTCCGGCTTAACTCTTGCCCCCCTACTTAATCAATTTGAAAATTTAATCATTGTTCGAACTTTTTCTAAAGCTTTCGGTCTCCCTGGTACCCGAATGGGATACATCCTCGCCCAGCCGGCAGTCATTTCTAAATTAGAAGAGCTGAAGGGGCCATCTTACATCATTAGCCATTATGGCTTAGATCTCGTAACGAAACTTAAGCCAAGAGATTTCGCCAAGGTGCGGAAAAATACGATGGAAATTAAAGACACTCGAGAGAAATTGGTTGCAAGTTTGAAACAAGCCGGCCTCACCGTCTACCCGAGCGCGGCTAATTTTTTAACAGTTAAAGTGACTGACTCGGATCGCCTGGTTAAAGCCTTGGCCGAGCGTGGCATCTTGATTAATAATTTAAATACCTACCCCGATGGCGCACCGGAATTGAGGAACCATTTGCGAATCACCGTCCCGCCCAAGTCTCAATTAGTTAAAGTTACGTCGGCTCTTTTGGCTTTAATGTAAGCTCGGTACATTTCTAAAACCCGATTATTATTGGTAGGTAGAGGTGGTAATTCGTCTAACTTAAACCATTTGGCCTCTTTGATCTCAAACGGATCGATCTTGAAATTGCTATGGTTGATCTTCCCAGCCAAAACGGAGACGGTATCTCGTTTCCCCCACTTCGTCGAAAAATATTCTCCGATCTTCACCACCGAAGCTAATTTAATCCCAACTTCCTCAAAAGATTCTCTGATCGCGGCCGTGGTGGCTAATTCCCCTTTCTCAATTTTTCCACCAGGGAAAGTCCAAGCGGCATTAGGAATGTAAGTAACCTTGATTAGTAAAACTTTATCCTCATCATTTCCAATCACCACCTTAACGCCAAAGGTTTTCGGTTTCGTTAATTTCCACCAAGCTACCGCAAGAGGAAAAATGATTCGCGTCGCCCGATTAATGAGCGGATAAAATATTTTTCTAAGCACTATTTATAACCCTTCCGTTTGGAGATCTTCGATCAGTTTGCGAGCTTTTTTGGATAGTTTGTCGGGAGTTTTAATTTTAAGGTGAATGTAGAGATCACCGCGGCGATTCGCCGCCATAGGAATGCCGCGATTCTTAACGCGCAAGATCTCACCGCTCGAGACGCCAGCCGGAATCTTAACCTTCAGCGCCCCATCGAGCGTTTTGATGTCATACTCGGCGCCAAGGAGAGCGTCGCTCAATTTAACATTAATATCGAGTGCCAAATTATCACCCTCACGCCGGAAGGTAGGATGCTTCTCCACGTGCACCTTCACATACAAATCACCGGCGACGCCGCGCGGCGCGGCTTCTCCCCGACCGGAGAGTCGGATCATCTCGCCATCATTCACGCCGGGTGGAATTGTCACTTTAATCTCCTCATTCTTGCGGACGACGCCATGGCCACTACAGGTACCACAACGCGTCTCCGGCACTTGGCCGGTACCGAAGCAGGCATCACACTCACGCATGGCGGAGAAGGAGCCTAAGAGCGAACGGCGCGTCTCATGGATCTTGCCTTGCCCATTACAACTCGAGCAAGTCTTCGATTTGGAATTCGGCTCGGCGCCACTACCTTGGCAATGATCGCACGATCCAATCTTCGTGATGAGTAAATTGCGCTCGGTGCCGAAGACGCTTTCGGCAAAGGGGATCTGGATGTCGACGGAGATGTCGCGACCACGGCGAGAGCGGCGGCCGGCCCCGCGACCACCACCGAAGAATTCACCGAAGAGATCGCCGAGATCAAACTGGAAGTCTTGGCCATTGGCACCGCCACCGAAGTCCCAAGCTCCATTATTACCCGCGCCGCCAAAACCATTCGCCCCCGCTTCGCCGTAAGTATCGTAGGCTTGGCGCTTACGATCATCGGAGAGGATTTGGTAGGCCTCATTAACTTCCTTAAACTTACCTTCGTCACCACCCTTTTTATCAGGATGGTACTTGTGAGCCAATTTGTGGAAAGCCTTCTTGATCTCGTCGGCGGTAGCCCCTTGCTTTAGACCGAGGATGTCATAATAATTTTTAGCCATAATTTTTTAATTTAAGAAGTCTCGGCGTCTCTCATTGGTTCCGTCTTCGGTGGTTCTTCTTTTTTATTCATCGCCTCGCCAATCTTCATCATTGCAGTCGAGAGTTCGCCCGTCGCGCGCTTGACCTCTTCGCTTGAAGCATTGGTGTCGCGCAACTTTTTCAAATCAGCAATCTTCGCTTCGACCTCAGTCTTCACCTCGGCCGCAATCTTACCCTCGGCGTCTTTAAGCGACTTCTCGGCAGTGTAGATCAATTGGTCGGCATAATTCCGCGCTTCCACTTCTTCCTTCTTTTGACGATCCGTTTCGGCATTAACTTCGGCTTCCTGCTTCATCCGTTCAATATCTTGGGGCGTTAAGCTTGAGCGGGCTTCAATTCGCACCGACTGCTCGCGATTAGTGGTTTTGTCTTTCGCCTTGACGTTTAAAATTCCATTCGCATCAACGTCGAAAGTTACTTCCACCTGCGGTAAGCCGCGGGGTGAAGGTGGAATGCCGTCTAAGATGAAGCGGCCTAAGCTCTTGTTGTCCACCACCATCGCTCGGTCACCCTGCACAATGTGGATCTCAACCGAAGTCTGGTTGTCGGCGGCAGTAGAGAAGACTTGCGATTTCGAGACAGGGATCGTCGTGTTACGTTCAATCACCTTCGTACTCACTCCACCCATCGTCTCAATACCGAGCGAGAGTGGGATGACGTCGAGGAGGAGCACATCTTTAACGTCGCCTTGGAAGATGCCGGCTTGGATCGCCGCCCCAATCGCCACCACTTCGTCCGGATTAATTGAACGATTAGGTTCCCGACCGAAGAGTTGCTTCACCGCTTCGATAATTGCCGGCATCCGCGTTTGACCACCAACGAGGATAATCTCGTCAATGTCGGCTAGTTTGTAGCCCGAGGCCTCTAAGGCGCGACGAGTGATTTCAACCGAACGATCGATGAATTCTTGCGCCAACTCCTCAAGTTGAGCCCGCGTCATCTTAAGTAAGAGGTGGCGAGGGCCATTGGCATCGGAGGTGATGAAGGGAATGTTGATCTCCGTCTCAAGCGTCGTGGAGAGTTCGTGCTTTGCCTTCTCCGCGGCTTCCTTCAGGCGTTGGAGAGCTAGAGGATCCTTGGTAATATCAATCCCTGATTCTTTTTTAAAATTGTCGGCGACCCAGCGGATGATCTTCTGATCAATGTCGTCACCACCCATATGGGAGTCACCATCGGTCGACTTAACTTGGATACTCTGCTCCCCTTCGTCACCCGTGATGTCGAGCACGGAGACGTCGAAAGTGCCGCCGCCGAAGTCGTAGACGACTATTTGCTCATCCTTCTTTTTATTAAAACCGTAAGCCAGGGCGGCGGCGGTGGGCTCGTTAATGATTCGTCGCACCTTGAAGCCGGCGATCTCGCCGGCGTCGCGCGTCGCCTTGCGTTGTGAATCGTCGAAGTAAGCTGGCACTGTGATCACCGCTTCCTCGATCTTCTCGCCGAGCTTGGCTTCGGCGTCGCGCTTCAACTTCTGGAGGATCATGGCCGAGATCTCCTCCGGCCGGTGGTACTTGTCGCCCAATTTAACCTTAACGCCGCCATCATCCGAGCGCTCAATTAAGAAGGGCACGATCTCCTTATCGCGCTTCACATGCGGATCGTCGAAGCGGTGACCCATTAAGCGCTTAATGCCGAAGATGGTGTTCGTCGGATTGGTAATCGCCTGCCGCTTGGCCAAGAGGCCGACGAGCCGTTCCCCCGACTTCGAATGCGTCACAATCGAAGGAGTCGTCCGGACCCCATCGTTATTCTCAATAATCTTGGGGGCGCCGCCTTCAATGTAGGCCATCGCCGAATAAGTTGTACCCAAATCAATGCCTAAAATTTTTGCCATATGTTTATTGAAATGATTAACTTATTTTTTAATTTCAGCGCCGACCTTAACCTTCGCTGGCCGAACCACCCGACCATTCAGACTATAACCTTTCTGTACCACCTCAACGACTCGATTAATTAATTCCGGCTGATCTGTCTCGACTAATTCTAGGGCGTAATGTTTTAAGGGGTCAAACGGTTCATGGTCATCCGTCGCAGCAATCTCACTCAAACCGAATTGCTTTAAGGTGTTCAGAAGTTTGGTATAGATGTATTCTACGCCGACGCGCCAATTCTCGTCAACGGCTTGCCAAGCGACCTTATTGGCGAAAGCGAGTTCGAAGCTATCGACGAGTTCGAGGAGCTCGCGCAAGAGGAGTTCGTTGGCAAATTTGATCTTCTCCCCCTGATTGGCCTCCGTTTCGCGACGGAAGTTTAGGTAATCCGCCTTCAATCGCTGAGCCATAGCGAGGTACTCTTGCTTCTCCTGCTGACACTGTTTCAATTCCTCCCGCACTTTCTTCAACTTCACCACCGCACTTTCGAGATTCCCCTCCCCATCCTCCGGCACGAATTCCTCCACTTCGGGCTCAATATTTTCCTCCGGATCTTGATTATTCATAAGCATAGTTAAGACACCTAATGCTACACCTTTCACCCAAAAAGTCAACTGGAATCGAGAGAATTTACCGTTTAGACCCCTAAAGCGCCAGAGGCGCTCGGGCGACGCTAAGCCGAGCTTAGCGTTTAGACCACTGTGGAGATTTGCGAGCTTTCTTCAAGCCGAACTTGCGGCGTTCTTTCATGCGTGAATCACGTCGGAGGAAGAGTTTCGTTTTAAGTAAGGTCCGTTGGGTGGCATCATTCTTCACGAGGACTCGAGCAAGGCCGAGGGCGATAGCTCCGGCTTGAGAGCTAATGCCGCCGCCATTAACCTTAACTTCCACCTTACCAGCGGGGCGAGGGGCAACGGCCGCGAGCGGCGCGGTAGCCGCCTGCTGGAGCTCGTTGGTTGGGAAATAATTTTCTAAAGTTTTGTCGTTAACGATAATTTGATCCTTCTCCGCACTATAGAGCCGCACTCGGGCGACGGAAGTCTTGCGGCGGCCAACGGCTTCGACGTACGCTCCCCCGACCTTCTTTTTTGTCTTCGTTAAAGCCATAAATTAATTTTCAATTTTTAAATTAGTGAGCAAACGCGGGCGCAACTTATTAGACGGGATCATCCGCTTGATCGCGAGTTTGAGCACCGACTCATAACCGAGTCGGGCGATCTTTGACTCAAGATTCTCAAACTGGAGACCACCCGGATAGCCGCTGTAGCGAGCGTAGGTCTTGCCGCGGAACTTGGCCGGCGCGATCTTCATCTTCGACGCGTTAACGATCCTTAAGTTAACGAGTGGCAAGAGATGCCGCTCGAAGCTGGCCCGGTCTTTGCCTCGGAGCACCACCGCCGCGCGCGTCGCCACCCGACCAATCGTGAGGCCGGTGGCATCAATTACTTCGTTACGCTGTTTGGTTTGTTGGACTGGTTTCATACAAATTCAATTATCGCCATTGGGCTACCATCGCTCACCCGCGCCGGCAACTTACTAATGCGGGTGTAGCCACCCGGGCGCTTAGTGTAGCGCGGAGCGATCTCCTTCGTTAGTTTACGCACCGCCTCCATTTTGCCAAGGCGGGAGAGGATGAGCCGGTTGCCGGCGAGCGTATTGGCTCGGGCGCGAGTAACGAGCTTCTCCACCATTGGGCGGAGCTCCTTCGCCTTGGCGGTGGTCGTCTTGATCTTGCCCCGCTCAATGAGCGCCACGGCCAGTGACTTTAAGAGCGCCCGGCGAGCGTTGCGCTCGCGACCAAATTTTCGATTATGATTCGCGTGTCTCATGCTTTTAATTCGAGGTCGTGGCGGCGGAGGATCTTCTTGATCTCCTCAATCCCCTTGTCGCCCAAGCCTTCGATCTCACCGAGATCCTCTTCGCGCTTACGCGTCAGACCGCCAATGGTGCGGATCCCCGCTTCCGTTAAGGCGCGAGTAACGCGCGCCGAGAGCTCGAGGTCCTCAACGCGGGTCTTTAAGAGATCCACATCCTTCGGCATCTCCTTCACTCTCGCGGCGAGACCCATCTTACCGGACTCTTCCGGATCAGAGACTTCCGTATTCATCTCCGCTTCGCTCATTGGCGTCTCCTCTTCTTTGAAGCCGACGATAGCGCGGAGTTGGTTGATCATAATTTCAATCGACTTCTCGAGGGTCTCGTGCGGGGTTAAGCTACCATCCGTCTCAATATTTATGCGGAGGCGGTTGTAGTCCGTGCGATCACCGACGCGCATGTTCTCCACCTCATAGCTAACGCGCTTAATCGGCGCGAAGGCGGCATCGAGGATGATCGTGCCAATGGCGGGCGGGCGAGTCGTCTGGAGCACTTCCTTCGGCACGTAGCCGATACCCTTCTCAAGCGTCAGTTCAACGTCGAGCACGGCGGCCTTGTCGGTCAAGGTGGCCACGAGCTGATCGCCATTCAGCACTTCCACTTGGCCACCGACCTTAATGTCGGAACCACGAACCTCCTTCACTCCCTTGGCTTGGATCGTCACCGTCTGCGGCCCTTCGCCCGTCATTTTGAAATGAAGTTTCTTGAGGTTGAGGATAATGCCCAAAACATCCTCTTTCACCCCCGTCATGGTGGAGAATTCGTGCGCCGCCCCAGTAATCTTGATTGAGGTGATGGCCGTGCCGACAATGGAAGAGAGGATAATTCGGCGTAGCGAATTGCCCAAGGTCTGACCGTAGCCCGGGTAGAGTCCCTCGATCTCGTAAGAACCGCGATGGCCGTCCTCGCTGATAATCTTGGGCTTGGAAGGTAAAATGATGTTTAGTTCCATATTATTTATAAGCTGGCGATTAATTATTAAAAAATATTAATTTTTAAACACGACTATAGAAATCGATAATCGCGCCAAAATTCAAATTTAATTCCCCTTCGCTCCCCACCGGCTTCGTCTTGACCTTACCTTGACCCACCTTCTCTGACTCAAGCCAAGCTGGTAATTGGTGATCCTTCAACCGCTCGCCCAAATTGCTGAAGGTGCTCGTGGCCAAGCTCTTGGCGTCAATCGTTAATTCGTCACCCACTCGCACGGCGTACGACGGCGTGTTCATCCGGCGGCCATTAACGCGGACATGGCCGTGGGTTACGAACTGACGCGCGGCCGCGCGCGAGGTGGTCCAACCAAGTCGGAAGATGGCGTTGTCGAGACGGGACTCAAGCACTTGGTAGAGGTCCGGACCTTGGCGATGAGCCTTAACGTAACGAGCAAATTGATGCTCACTCATGCCATAAGTGTAACGGGCCTTCTGCTTCTCCAAGAGTTGCGTCCCGTACTCCGACATGGCGCGGCCGCGGCCGCGTGGCTTGCCGCCACCCCCCTTCCCACCGGCCCCCTTCGGACTGCCGGAAATGCTGAACTTCGTCGTTTGGCACTTACCAAAGACGTTATCGCCCAAGCGCCGACAAATTTTAAATTTTGGACCAGTTTTCATACGTTTTTATACGCGTCGTGGTTTACGTGGTTTCGGACCATTAAAAGGAACGGGGGTAATGTCGGCAATCGAGGCAATGTTGATGCCCTTCGCCGCGAAGGCGCGAAGCGCCGCCTCGCGGCCGGCGCCGACCCCCTTCACATAGACGGCTACCTCCTTCACCCCAAGATCAAGGGCGCGGTCGGCCAAATTCTCTCCCACCTTACCGGCGGCGAAGGTCGTGCCCTTCTTCGCACCGGAGAAGCCGAGGGCCCCGCTCGTCGCCCAAGCCACCAAGTTACCCTCGGGGTCGTGGAGCGAGAGCTTGGTATTGTTGTAAGTGGCTTGGATGTGGACGGCGCCGGAAGCGAGCTTCCGCTTAGCACTGCCGCGGCTACCGCCGGTATTACCGGAAGCGGCGGCCGTAGTGCCAGATTGTGCGACGATTCGTTTCTTACCCATGGTTTAAATTATTTCTTATCTAATTTCTTCCGACCCGAGCCCATCGTCTTGCGAACGTTGCCGCGGCGAGTCCGGGAGTTCGTCTTCGTCCGTTGGCCGCGAACCGGCAAGTGACGTTGGTGGCGCGAGCCGCGGTAGCTCTTAATGTCGACCAAACGCTTAATATTGCTTGAGATTTCGCGCTTGATCGCCCCCTCGAGCTTATAGCTCTCAAGTACACTCCGGATCGCCCCTTCTTCGTCAGGGGTAAGGGTGGGCGGCTTCTTGCCATACTCCACCTTCGCCTTATCTAAGATCTCGTGAGCTAAGCTCCGACCAATGCCATAGATCGCCGTGAGGGCGATCTCTATCCGCTTTTGATCAGGCAGGTTGACTCCAGAGATTCTCATAAAATTTAGGCTTGCTTTTGCTTATGTTTAGGTTTAGTCCGACAGATAATATAAAGATGCCCCCGACGCTTAACCATCTGGCAATTAGAACAACGCTTTCGAATTGTGGCTTTAATATGCATTATTTTCTACAACCGCTTAATGATTCGGGCCTTCCCACCATAGGGGTCAATCCACAATTCCACTCGATCACCAATGAGTACCTTAATACGGTGTAAACGCATCTTCCCCGCTAGATAAGCGAGGATGGACTCACCCGTCGAGTCGAGTGTAACACGAAACAAAACGTTAGGCAATGCTTCCGTCACCACCCCAGTCGCCACCTCATTATTTTTCTGCTCCATTCGTTGGATATCGATTTTTTGCCTAGCAAAAGAAGCCTAACAAAAATTAGATTATTGGTCAACTCTGACCAAGATCTTACTCGGATCGACCGGAAAACGCTTGAGCCAAGGGGGGCGAACCGTCACTTCAGCACTCGTGATACTGGGAAATTTCGTGAAGATGCTCTGGTAATCCGTCTTCGCCACTCCGGCTAAACTTCGCTTCAGCAATTCTTCATCATAGAGCCAAACGATCTGGGCCGAACCGGAGAGACTAAGGCCGATATCTTTAGACGTTTCGAGATTAACCGTGTTTCGATTCAGCAGTGTAAATTTAAGCTCGGGTAAATTACTAACTTTAATCTCCGCCTCTTCATAACCGGTAAGGTGCGTCTTGGCTAAGAGTTGAGCCAGTTCGCGCTCGGAGAAGGTTAGGACGGAGAATTGACCATCCATTTCAAACATTGATTCACTCGTCGTTGTGGCTCCATCCTTAACCCTGACGTTCGAGGTGAAGAAGGCGGCATCAGGGAAGGTAAAGAAGCCGTCCGGCAGGGCGGCGGTAATCTCTTCCTTGAGCGACTTCTCAATCCGATCGCGCAGTTCGGCACTGGCCTTAGCCTCATCTTCGGCTGAAACGATCCGGCGCTCACCGACGAAGCCGCCCGCCATACTTCCCTCGCCGCGGGCGGTTAACTTCTCATACTTATTGGCATCGGTTTTGAAACCGGGGATAACGAAATTCTTAACCTCGCCATTGTAATCGGCGCCGGCCTTATCGGCATAGACCGTAACGGTAACCTCGCCGGGAGTCAGTTTGCCATCCTTAAGCTCGTAACCGGGGACAGAGATTTCGTCTTTGATTCGATAGATCTTGCCGCCCGGACTCGACTCGAAGCGGGTGCTGGCCACAAGCTTCTGTGGTCTCTGGCTGTAGCGATTCACGATCACAATCTTGCCACTCGCCTTCTCCGAGACTTGCTTCTTCTCGGCGGCAGGGACGGCAATGCTGTCGCTCGCGCTAACCGTCATCACCTCGAAACCAAGTTTGCCCGAGAGATCGGTGGTGGGCTCGGCGGGTAAGGCGACGGCTCGAACGAGCTCACTATTGAGCGTAATGACCGTGCGCTTCTGCTTCACTAAGACTTGGGCGCTCGCAAACCATTGGGAGGAGAAATAGAAGAGGGGCAAGCCAATGATTAAGATAAGAAAGATAATGAGGCCAAGCGAGCGGCCACGACGACGCGGGAGGTTAAGTCGCGTCGCGGGAGCCGCTTCGGCAACGCGCGTGGGGCGCTCGGGTAGCGGCGCTTCGCGCGTGGGTAGGACCTCGGCCAGCGGCCGCTTCGGTTGTTTAATGTCTTGGATCAAAGCTTTGTTCATAAATTCTTCGTGGTCCTTAGTTTATCATAAAAAATAATTTCGAGCATGAGCGAGGCGTCAGTAAGATTCTTAATCCGATCCTGCCCTAACTTTTCGTCAAGACTCTTGGCATCAAGTACGGAGACCTTGAAGCCGCTCTGGCCGATGAGGAGATCTTGGTAGGCCGGTTGGCCAAGCCAAGCACTGACCATGGGAGTAAAGAGATCATCGCCGATGAGAAGTAAATGATTCGCGCCTAAGTGATTCTCCGTTAAAGTTGAGAATGATTCTTTAAACTTACCCACCCAAGCCGCGCCGACGCGACCGAAAACTTCCTTCAACTTCGTATTTAGAAGCTCATTGCCCTCGCCCCGCAAGTAGATCTTGAGGCTGGAGATCACTTCCGCCGATGTCGTATTTAATTCTTTCGCCAGTTGGCGGATGAGATAATTGTGACCGTAGGGGAAAGAGACGGTCTCCCAAAGAAGGTTGCGCGTCATAAGCGAGAGCTCCGTTACTTCGGCGCCGAGGTCGAGGAGGAGCGACTGGCGAGCATTAAGGACGTCGCGGGCGATGGTGTAGAGGGCAAAGGGGAAGGAGTGGAAGGCGATAGGGCGATGAGGTAAGAACTGGGAGATGATTTCGCGGAAGCGATTAATGACTCGGCTCGAGCTCACGCTTAAGTAGTGGCTGATCTCAATCTCACTCGCCTGCTGACCGAGCGGGGCGTTCGTCTCATAGCGGTTTAACTTAATCTGCATTACCTTATGCTCGATCAACTCGTGGCCGTCGTTTAGAATCTCTCGATAGAGCGGCGGGGTGATCTGCTGGAAGGTGGCGACGTCGCCATCGACCAAACTCGAAATGAGGCTACTCGTGATGGTGATGGGCGAGGGTCTCGTCTGGCGGATCGTCCGCGTCTGCGCGGCGTAGAACGGGGCCGAGAGATAGACGAGCGCGCCCGCCGGGCGCGCCGGCTGGTTGATGAAGAGATCGTTTAAGACAAACTTGAGCGCCTTCATCAGGTCGGCGAAGAAGCGCTCGAGGTTGAAGTCGGCTTGTAGGTCAATCCCTCGCCGACTCGACTTAATAATTTCCGAACGCTTAAACTCACCTTTAGCGGTGGCCGGCGACGTAACGAGCGCGCCACCGACGCTATCGCTCCTAATGTCGATGACGAGCGCTAGTTGACTCTTACTCATTGATTTAAATTGTACCACACCAAGCAAAATTGGGACAAAGAATGACCTCCTCCCCGGGCTAGCGCCCGGGGTTTCCTTTCACTGGCATGAGGACT
>ERZ1292623.2330-Hain-H51-01um-R1-2330-length-17158-cov-43_pt1 | contig 17158 bp, 19 predicted proteins | sample MGYA00564398_ERZ1292623 | MGnify/ENA primary metagenome ERZ1292623 (study PRJEB36523, sample SAMEA6512633) | groundwater metagenome | collected 2019-01-07 | study: AquaDiva: Metagenomics assemblies of 32 groundwater samples | reverse complement strand
AGCCGCCTGATCCGTGTGATCGACGGCGAGCCGCTGCCGCCACCGAAAAAACGGCCATCGTCGGCGGCGGGCCTTGGCGACCTGCTGCTGTTCGCCATCCCCATCGCCGCGCTGTTCGGCTTTATGATGCGTTCCTGGTTCGGCCCGTTGCTCGGCGCCACCGTCACCGGCAGCGCCACCGGCCTGGTCTTCTGGCTGATTCTGGGTACATTGATGCTGCCAATTGCCGCCGCTGTCGCGGCTTTCATCATCACGATGATGATGGGCATGAATGGCCGGGGTGGTGGCCCCGGCGGCGGCTGGTCGAGCGGTGATGGCAGCGGCTGGGGCAGCAGTAGCGGTTCCGATGGCGGCTTCAGCGGCGGTGGCGGTGACTTCGGCGGTGGCGGCGCCTCGGGAGACTGGTGATGAACATCAAACGACTCTGGCGACATCTGGCGGCTTCCCCGTGGCGCGTGAAACGCGCACTTCCTCGTTCCGCGATGCAGGCCATCGAACGCGCCATCCGCGATTCGGAGCGCACGCACCGGGGACAGATCTGCTTCGCCATCGAAGGCGCACTCGACCTCGGCCCGCTGCTCCGCGGCCGCACGGCCCGGCAGCGAGCGATTGAAATATTCTCGCGCCTGCGGGTGTGGGACACCGAACACAACAATGGTGTGCTGATCTATTTGTTGCTCGCCGACCACGACGTTGAAATCGTCGCCGACCGCGGCATTCACGTCCATGTCGGCAGGGAAGGATGGGAGAAAATCTGCCGACAGATGGAATCGGCCTTCCGCGCCGGCCGTTTCGAGGACGGCGTGCTCGCTGGCGTCCGCGCCGCCGGCGATCTGCTGGCTCGCCACTACCCCGGCAGCGGCGCCAACGAGATTCCCGACAAGCCGGTCAGGCTATGAATCGGCGCGGCCAGCGGATCAGCCATCCCCCTGCATTGACTGTCGGACAGTCGGGCCGCTCACTCCGTCCGTCGTGTCCCGGTATCGAAGAGCCTGATGTGTTGGTGGATACCGTCTATTTTCAGTAGACGGAACTCGCTGAGTTTGTTGTTGCCCAGACACAACCGGAGTGAGGCCAGGGAAGGCCATCGTGCTACCGACGTTTTCATCCCTTTCATTGCGGACGCAAATAGCAGGCACGATAGCGATCGTGCTGTTGCCGCTTGCCGTCACGACCCTGTGGGCAATCGCGACGCTCAGCCGCACGGTCGACGATTTCGACCGGATGATCGCACAATCCACCTATCGTCTGGATGCCACTATTCAGCTCCAGTACCGGGTTCTCAACGTCGGGACGATCACCGCCCATGAACACATGTCCGCTGGGGTGCGTCGCGTTTCGTTCAACAGGGATGTTCGCGCAGTCGAGACCGTCTTCAGACAGATCCTGAATGATTCCGCGATGCATCCCCGCGATCGCGGGATCATCGAACGTGCCCGTCATGAATGGCGAAACGAACTCATGCAACCGGTCACGGCCTCCGGCCCCTCTGGCAGCGTTCAAAGCCAGGCCGCCGGCCTGCTGGGCACGCTGGCGAATGCGTACCGCCAGGATAGCGAGGCGCTGAGACAACAGCTCGACCGGAGCAAACAACATTTATTGTGGATAGCTGCGGCCGCCGCCATTGGCTGTCTCTTGATCGCCGTGGCCGGCGCTACGCTGCTCACACGCTCGGTACTCAAGCCACTGCACGCGTTCAAGCAAGGCGTGGCGCACTTCACCGAGAATGACCTCTCCTTCCGCCTGCCAGCCAGTCAACTCCATGAGTTCGGACAACTGGCACACGAAATCAACCGAATGGCGGAACACCTGGAAGGTCACCAGAACGAGCTCCAGGAGCTGTCCGCGCGCGATCCTCTGACCGGCCTGTTCAACCGTCGCGAATTCTCGCAGCGCCTGCAGGCCGAACGCGAACGTGGGCGACGCTATGGACCCAACTTCTCGCTGCTCATGGTGGATATCGACCACTTCAAGAATATCAACGACCGCTATGGCCATCCGGCGGGTGACGAAGTGCTCACCACGGTGGCCGACCTCCTGCGTCTAAGCGTACGGCCCATGGATGTCGTCTGTCGCCATGGCGGCGAGGAATTTGCAATCCTGCTGCCGGAGACGGAAACGGGTGGGGCATTCTCACTCGCCGAGCGCATCCGGCACGCCGTGGCGAACAGTACGATTCTGGTCAGTGACAAACAATCGGTACAGGTAACCGTCAGTATCGGACTGGTCTCGTTTAAAGGCGATGTTGGCGAAGGCATTGATCCCCTGGCCATTGCCGACCAGGCGTTGTATCGCGCCAAGCGCAGCGGTCGCAACCGGGTGATCACTGACTCTGACGTGACGTCGGGCAACTGACTGCCGATTCCTCTAACTGCCGGCCAGCACAGCCAGCGCGGCGCGCACGCCAACGTCGTGCGCCTCCTCGAACAAGGACATGCCGGCGAGATCGCTGTGCGCGAAATGAATACGGCCACGTGACTGACGCGCCTGAACCAGCGCCGGTCCAGTGATCAGGCCGGGCGAAGGCTTGATCATGCCGTGGCCCCAGCGCCACAAGTCGACTCGTGACGTTACGGTATCGATATCCGGGTGCACGCGGCGCAGGTCCGCCATGATCGTCGGCGTCCAAAAAGACCAGGGTTGTTCCAGCAATTCGCGCCGCGCTTGCGTCGGTGGCCGCCCGGTGAGCGGCCAATAATAGGTGAGCACACTGCGCCCAGTAGTCTGAGTAAGGTGTTGATGCGTGGCGACGATGTATCCCACCGACGGGCTGTCGTACATCACGTTATCCCAGCAGGTCTCCATCCCCTCGCCCACGGGCAGGGCGTCGACGTGCAGGTTGGCGACCAGCCAGGGTGTGCGCTCGTGCGGAGATATCTTTTCCTTCAGCAACCGCGCGCGCACGTGCAACGGCACGGCCAGAATGACCTGATCGGCCCGGTAGCGCGTGCTTTTCGCGCCGTCGAAGGCATCCACCTCGACATGACCGGTGCGCTCCTGCACGCGCCAGGCAAACTCATTGCGCATCAGGCGATCACCGACACGTTCGGCCATTTTCCGAACGAGATAGCCATTGCCTTCCGGCCAGGTGAGGACCAGGTCGTTTTCGTACGGCCCCCAGGTTTGCCGGCCGGCAAAATAATGCAGGCCAACCCAGGCCGAGGTTTCCGATGGCAGGCTGCCGAAATCGTCGCGTGTGGCGTATTCGCAGTACCAGAGCAGGCGCGGGTCGCGAAATCCTTCCTGCCGCAGCCAGTCGGCGAACGTGATGCGGTCGAGGGTCCGGTAACGCGGGTCGCGCGAACTGAAGCGCGATGGCGTGGCGAAGGCCGGACGCCCATCGCGGCCGATGGCGCGCTTCAATCGATCGATGCGCTCATGAAAACGCCGGAATTCGGCCGTGGCCGCCTCCGGCCCGCGCGGCTCCAGACCGGGTTGCCAGCGACCGAGATAATGAAGCCGTTCGTGCGGCGCCGCCACCAGTGCGGTTTCGTCGTAGATGGGAGAACCATCTGTGCGCCGACCGGTGACCACGCCAAGATCGCTGAGCAGGGTCACAAGATCGGTCGCCTCGCGAGTGGCGAGTGGCAAGTAGTGGGCGCCGAGCGGATAGCGCGTGACCGGCGAGTGGGCGTGGCGCGCATTGCCGCCGGCCTCGGTCTCGCCTTCCAGCAACAGAAAATTCCGGTAGCCGCTGCGCTGTAACCACCAGGCCGCCGACAGGCCGGACACGCCGCCGCCAACAATTACCACACCAGTGGTTCGCTGCTCGGTGGGTTCAGGAAAGCCACCGCTGTGCAGGCGATGGCCGCGCTGATAATCAGGACCATCGAGACTGCCGGCCAATTTTGTCTTCGGCGCACAACCGGCCAGTGCCAGCGACGCGCCGAGGCTGAGAAATTCCCGCCGGTTCATTCCCGCAGCGACGCCCGCCAGGCGCGCTCGTAGTACTGCACGACGATCTGGTTATCGAGGCGGTTGGCCTCGGTCGGTACGCGTGCCATGTCCTCGCTGAAAACGAACAGCCCGGGCAGGGTCTGGCGCGTGAGGTAACGCAGACCCGCCGGCAAAGACGTGGGCGGGGTGTAACGCTCGCGGCTGGCGATGATGAAACCCCACTCACCGAACGACGGCACGTAGACGTGATACGGCACGGTCTTTAACCCGGCGGTTTCCAGCGTGGTCACCACGCACCAGTAAGCCTCGCGCGCAAACAGCGGCGAGGTGGCCTGAATGGCGACGATGCCGTCGGGTGCGAGCCGGTGTTTCAATAAACGATAGAAGGTGGTGGTGTACAGCTTGCCCAGTGCAAAATTGCCCGGGTCCGGGAAATCGATGATCACCAGCCCGAAGGTGTCGCGATTCTGCTCCAGCCAGCGCCAGGCATCCTGGTTGACGATGGTGACGCGCGGATCGCGCAACGCGAACCCGTTCAGGAGCGCGAAGCGATCGTGGTCGCGGAACAGCGTGGTGACACCCGGGTCGAGATCGACCAGCGTGATGCGCTCGATGCCCGGGTAGCGCAAGAGTTCGCGCACCGCCATGCCGTCGCCGCCGCCCAGCACCAGTGCGTGGCGCGCGATACGCGCCGGCGAAGCCGCGGCCGGGTGCACCAGCGCCTCGTGATAACGGTATTCGTCCTTGCTGGAAAACTGCAAATGCGAATTCAGATACAGATTCGTGTGGCGGCCGGCGCTGGTGGCCACGATGCGCTGGTACGGTGTCTGCTTCGAATAGATCACCGGCTCGGGGTAGAGTTGGCTCTCGGCATAGCGACTGAAGTCCTCGGCCCAGACCAGCCCGGCGACCAGCAGCGCCAACCCGGCCGCGGTCGAGACGCGCAGGTCCGAGCGGTCAAGATCGCGACGAAACAGCCACAACGTCAGCGCGGCCACGCCGAGATTGATGATGCCGAAAACCAGCGCGCTGCGGATCAGGCCGAGGTGCGGCACAAACCAGAGTGGAAGCGCCAACGAGGCCAGCAGCGCACCGAGATAATCGAACGACAGCACACGCGACACCAGATCGTTGAATTCCAGGCGCTTGCGCAGGATGCGCATCATGATCGGGATCTCCATGCCGACCAGGATGCCGACCAGCATCACCATCACGTACAACATGACCGAGAACGCCATGCCGAAGGCAAAGGCCGCGAACAGCGCCATGGCCGAGAAGCCGCCGAACACCCCGACCAGGATTTCGAGCTGCACGAATCTCGCCAGCAGGTCGCGGCGGATGTATTTGGCCAGCCACGCCCCCACCCCCATGGCAAACAGATAAACGCCGATGACGGTCGAGAAACGGGTGATGGTGTCGCCGATCAGGTAACTCGCAAGCGCGCCGGCGACGAGCTCGTAGACGAGCCCGCAGGCGGCGATAACCAGCGTGCTGGCCAGCAACAGATAGGCCAGCATGGCGGAAGAATCAGTGGATGGCCGAGGCAACGATCAGTCCGACGGCAATGGCGAAACCCGCCGCCAGGATGGCGAGCGCGTTGTTCTTCTTGACGATGATTTCCTTCCACAGCCGGGATGGCGTGAGCAGGTCGACGACCACGAAGGCCACGATCATGATCATGAGCCCGAGCGCGGAATAACCGATGGAACTCAGAACGGCGGCCCAGTTGATGGCGATTTCCATGTTACTTTCCTCCTCGATAGGAACGGTTGCGGATACTGCCGCGGCTTGACGAAAAACGCGAGCGGGGTCCAGACGCGTTCGCGTCGCGGCTCTCGGCCGTCAACTCTTCGCGTTGTTCCTCGGTGCCCGGTGCCCAGCCGCGTAAACCGGTCCAGGCGAAGGTCGCCAGCAGCAGCACACCGAAGATCTGATAGATTCTGAGCATCAGCTGATTTTCTGGCGACGCAGCCAATACAGCACCGGCAGCACGGCGAACGCGATCAGTATATAGAGAAGATAGCTGCCACGCGGAACGTCGCGGTGCATGACCAACTGGTAGCGGATATCTGGCACGTCGGCATAGGTCATGACCTCCAGCACATAGTTCCCGGCCGGGATGCTGGAGAAATAGAATTCCGGCCTGGGCGTGCCCTCGCTCCACGCCTCCCCGCCGTCGTAACCGTGCCAATGGCCGGTGTCTTCATAGATATGGAAGACCTTGCCGCTGGTCTTGTTCACCAGCGCCAGCTCAAAACCCATCCACTGGTTGCTGAGGCTGGTCAGCGCCTGCACCTGGACGTTGGAACGCCTTCCGGTCAGTTCGAAAGGCTCGCTGATCCAGGACGACTGGGTGGTGGCGCCGGTGGTGCGCTGGCCGCTGTCATACACCTTCTTGTTCTGGGAGGCCGCCATGAGCAACAACTGCAGAACGATGGCGGCGGCCGCGAAGATCAACGACCAGCGCACAATCTGGCTGCCCGAGGTCGGTTTGTTCAAAAGTAGCGAAGGCGCAACCGGGCCTAACCTTGAGGAAGGACGAACGAGCGAAGCGAGTAGGGCTACCGTTTCGGCCCGCGCCCCTCGCCTCGATCCCATCGGCGAAGGCGCAGCCGGTGCTGGCGCTGAAGCGCCCGACAAGCCGAGAAATCCGGACAGACGCGCGCCGAATCCGGCCGGCGCGGTCAGCTTCCGTCCCGTCGGGGCGCCGATCTCATCCGCCCGGATCGGGTAGGACAGATACCAAGACAACGGCTGACCCTGCGCGGACATTTCGGCCGTAAGGCCGTACTCTTTCCCCTCGTAGTAATCAAACCTCGTTTTGTCGCCGACCTTGACCGGCTCCTCGAACTCACCGACGGCGGCAATCACGTCCAACCGGTAAGTGTCATCGAACGTGAATGTCTGCTTGAACAACTCGGCGCTCTGGTCGGTCTTTTTCACCAGGCGCTCACCGTTGGGCAAATAACGGTTGAGTGTCCATTCACCCCCGGCCTCCTCCAGGCCGACAATTTCGTCACCGCGGCCGATGAGATCGTAATCGGTGGAGAGATTGCCCTCGCCGTCCCGGTACTGGACGATGCCGCCGATCGTGTAGCGGCGACCCTGGACGGTGATGGTGTCGTGCACGGCAAGCGCGGCGTCGGTCGGGGCAACTATGGTATCGGCAGAGAGCCGCGTGAGTTTGTCGCCGGTGTGGCGGCTGGAGCGCTGGCAGTGGGGACAGATCAGAAAACCGCTGTCCGCGGAGTGCAGATTCAGGCTGCGCTGGCAGTGGGGGCAGGCAAGCGACCGTCCGGCCATGGCAGTTCAATCGCTCCCTATCGTTCTCGACTGGATGACCAACGACATTCTCCGGCCGCTCCTGCGGGTCAACGCGGGAGGACTCTAGCACAGCCCTCCCGCGGCGGTCATCCGCCGCGCGCGGTTCAAAAGCGCAACAACACGCGCCAGGTCAGACGGGCCTCGCCCCCGGCCGGGACCGTGACTTCCCACTGGGCCGTGCCGGCGGCGACCTTTTCGTGGCGGTGACTGGAGGCCAGCATCTGCCAGTCACCGGGTACGGGTTCGCGTACGGTAACGGTCACCGGTTCCTTCTTGGCGTTCGTGAGCACGATCTCATAGCCGCTCTCGTAGGCGTAACTGTGTGGTGAGGTCGTCGGGCGGCGCTGGAAGTTCGTCTGTTTCTTGTTGGCGGTCACGTCGAAGGCATCGCCGAGCTTGAGCCGTACGGTCTCATTCTTCGGCGTATGGTCGATACGGTCCTCGCCGATGAACTGGGCGTTGCCGGCACGGTCCTTCTTGTACACGCGCACCACGCCCTTCGGCAGCGGCATGCCGAGACCGGTGACTTCGCCGATTGGATCGAGGCGAGGGCCGCGCGCCAGGGATGGCGCGCCTGCGGCTTCCCGGTTGTCAAAGTGCACAAACACGCTGACCTTCATCTTCTGACCGAGATCACCGTAGCTCGACCGGTAATAATAATCATTGCCGGAAAGCAGAAATTCCTTCTTGACCGGGATGACCGGGGCTGACAGCAGTGCCACCTGCTTGGTCTGGTTATCGGAAATGGTCGTCAACCGGTTGAGTGTGTACAGGTGGTACTCGAACAGCGATTCCTGCGCCATGGTGGCCGGCGCCGATGCATCCGCCATCTTCGTGCGTCGTAGCGCGCCGACGGCGCGGAATTCCTCCTTGACCTGGTTCACGTCGCCGGCCACCAGCTGCAGACGTGCATTGCGGTAGCCGGTGCCACTGCGATTGGTGAGCGTGACCCAGCCATGAAGCTGCAAGGCATTGTCCTTGTCATTCAGTTCGGCGACGTAATCCGCCTTCCAGGACAGCCCGCCAGTCAGGTAGGACAGCTCCACCTGCTGCTCGCCCGCACGCCGGTTCTCCAGCTGCACCACCAGGGTCGGCCGGTCGCGCAGGTTGTCCGGCACGCGATCGAAAATGATGCGGCCATGCAGACCGGTCTCGATGCGGTCGCCGATACGCAACACCACGCCATCGGCCGCGCTCAGGACTTCCGCCTGTTCAATGGTCTCAACGCCGGTCGCCGGGTGGACGCGGGCAATGCGCACCTTTCGCCCGACGAATTTCTCCAGCAGCTTGGCCGGCGTGAGGAGATCGAAATCGAAATTTTGTTCAAGCAGTCGAAAAGCTCCAGGGTCCGACAGGCTGCGCAACTGGGCGGTCTCGGGCCGGATGCGCGCGCTGACCTCGCGCATGGCGATGTGATTGAGACCGGCATCGAGGCTCAGGCGACGCGTGTCCTTCACCAGCGCCAGGTTTTCGTTGTAGATGGTCACGGCCACCGCCTCCTGATCGTCAACGGTTGAACGGCGTTCCGTGGTCATTGCCGATGCCGGCAACATGATGGCGGTCAACGTGGCCAACACGGCCGCGCGGCACGTCGCCGATTGGATCGAGGCGAGGGCCGCGCGCCAGGGATGGCGCGCCTGCGGCTTCGGGTTGCGAAAAAAGTTCATGGTTTCAGCCTCTGGGGTTGGTCGTGGAGACTGAAACGCCGGCGGCCCGACAGCGGGGTTAACTCCCTGACCCGGGCATCCGGGGAATTTGACAACGCCGGGTCGCTATGTTTCTATTGTTCTAACGATTGTTAGAATGTATCCCATGGACAACCGCAAACTGAAGAATCTGCTCTACGAACAGGTGGCCCGCATCGGCAAGGCCGTTTCGAGCCCGATACGGCTGGAACTGCTGGAAATCCTGTGCCAGGGCGACAAGAGCGTCGAGCAACTGGCCAGAGCCACCGACATCAGCGTCAAGCTCGCCAGCGCTCATCTGAAGGCACTCAAGGCCGCGCGGCTGGTCGAGTCACAGCGCCACGGCAAGCACATCCATTATCGGCTGACCGACCCACAGGTTGCCGACCTGTGGGTGGCGCTGCGCGATTCGGCGGAGGCGCGTCTGACGTCGCTGCAAGCGGCGATGAAAGACCTGGTGGCACATCCGGATGAGCTGGCCCCGGTCAGCGGGAAAGCACTGTTGGCACAGGCCAGACGCGGCGAAATCGTCGTGATCGATGTCCGCCCCGAATCCGAATACCGGACCGCACACCTGCCGCACGCACGCTCCATCCCGCTCACCGAACTCAGGGCCCGGCTCGGTGATTTGCCGAAAGGCAAGCCGGTGGTGGCCTACTGCCGTGGGCCGTTCTGCCTCATGGCCAAGGAGGCGGTGGCGCTCCTCAATAAGAAAGGTTTCAAGGCGACGCGATTCGAACTGGGCGTGGCCGAGTGGCGTGCGAGTGGTTTGCCGCTTGCCAGCGACGCCTGAGTATTTTTTCAACGATTCAACACGGAGACAACAACATGTTCTTCAGACAACTGGCAGCCAAAGAATCAACACTCTCTTATTTCCTCGGCTGTGGCAGCCTGGGCAAGGGGGTGGCGGTGGATGTAGTCGCCGGTGACGAGCCGTGGTTCATCGACCAGGCCAAAGAGGCCAAGGTCACGATCACGCATGTCATCGACACCCACGTACACGCCGATCACTACTCCGGTGGGCGCAAGCTCGCGCAGATGTCAGGCGCGCATTATTGTCTGCATGAAAGCGACGCCGAGGTGGTGAAGTTCCCGTTTCATCCGCTGCATGACAATGACGTAATCGAGGTCGGTAACGTCATCATCAAGGTGCTGCATACCCCGGGCCACACCATGGACAGTGTCTGCCTGCTGGTGACTGACAAGCGCCGCGGCGAACAGCCGTGGTTCGTGATCACCGGCGACACGCTGTTTGTCGGCGCCATCGGTCGCCCTGATCTCGCCGGGCGCGAGAAGGCGATGGCGGCCATGCTGTTTGACAGCATCCATGCCAAGCTGTTGTCGCTTCCCGACGAAACCGAAATCTTTCCCGGCCACCAGGCCGGCAGCGTGTGCGGCGTCGGCCTGTCCGGCAAGCCGTCATCCACCATCGGCTTCGAGAAGCGCTTCAATCTCGGGTTCAAGGTCACCAGCAAGGATGAGTTCGTGAAGCTGATCACGAGCGAGATCCCGCCGCGCCCGGTCGAGATGGACCGGATGGTGGCGGCCAACATCGCCGATGGGACCGAGGCGAGGGGCGCAGGCCAGGGGATGGCCTGATAGCGCCTTCGCGGCCTGATCTGACCAAAATGAAAACCGCCATGCACACCACGCACCACGATCATGAGGCGTTCGCCGGTTACCGCCACGGCATCCGCGATAATCTCGCGCAATTCCTGCATCAGTTAGTGCAGGTGTTTCTCGTCGGCCTGACGCTCGGCATGATGCGCACCGTGGTGCCGGCGCTGGCCGAAACCGAGTTCGGCGTGCCCAAGGGCTCGTTCCTGCTGCTCATGGCGTTTGTCGTGGCCTTCGGTTTCGTTAAGGGCACGCTCAACTTTGTCGCCGGTCGTTTGTCCGAGCGGCTCGGACGCAAGACCGTGTTGCTGCTCGGCTGGGCCTCCGCGATACCGATCCCGTTCATGATTCTGTACGCGCCCAGCTGGGGCTGGATCGTGGCGGCGACGGTGCTGCTCGGCATGAATCAGGGCTTCACCTGGTCGATGACTCAGACCGCCAAGCTCGATATCACCCGCGCCGATCAACGCGGGCTGACCATGGGGCTCAACGAGTTCTCCGGTTACGTCGGGGTCGCGATCGCGGGCATCATCACCGGCTATCTCGCCACCGCTATGGGTCCGCGCATGGGGCTGTTCGTGTTCGGCGTGGTGGTAATCGTGACCGCGCTGGTACTGACGGCGTTGTGGGTAAAAGAAACGCTCGCCTGGGCGCATGCCGAAGGCGCGCGCCACGCCGCCGGCAAGGCCACGGGCCCGAAACCGCGCTTTCCAGAAAACATCTCCGAGCGCCCAACCACCTGGGAGGTGTTCACGCTGATGAGCTGGCGCGACAAGCGCATGTTCGCGCTGGCGCAGGCGGGGCTAGTCGAGAAATTCGTCGATGCCCTCATCTGGGTGGTGTACCCGGTGTTTCTCTACGAACGCGGGTTGAGCCTCGCCAACATCGGCTGGGTGGTGGGCGTGTACGGCTTCGTGTGGGGCGGCTCACAGTTCTTTACCGGCAGGCTCTCCGATCACATCGGGCGTCAACGACCGATCGTGTGGGGCATGTGGCTGTGCGGCGCGGGGGTGGCGATGATGCTGCTCATGGATACCACGTGGTGGTGGGTGCTGTCGGCCGCGGTCACCGGCTTCGGCATGGCGCTGCTCTACCCGAATCTCTCGGCCGCGGTCGCCGATATCGCCCATCCCAACTGGCGTGGCTCGGCGATCGGCATCTACCGTTTCTGGCGCGATCTCGGCTACGGCATCGGCGCGTTGTTGCTGGGACTCGTGGCGCACCTCAGCGGCCAGCTCGAATCGGGGCTGTGGTTCGTGGCGATTGCCATGGCGCTGTCCGGGCTGGTGGTACAAATTTGGGGCGAGGAAACGCACCCGCGGCTCAACCCGGCCAATTGATTGCCCTGGGTCAAGGTGGTCTCGCAGGATACCGTGCAAATTTGACAAGAAGGTTGAGCGATAATGGGCGACATGGGCAGTTTTGGATGGTTCGGGCCGGGCCTTGGATGATTGTTCATGATCCTGGTGTGGGTGCTCGTGATTGCCGACATCGCGGCGCTGATCAAGTGGCTGACCTTGTCCTCGAAATCGCGCGGCGAAACCCCGCTCGACATTCTCAAGGCGCGCTATGCGCGCGGGGAAATCGGCAAGAAGGAGCACGAACGGATGCGGCACGAGTTGCAGGAGTAGGGCTTCCGCACCCTGGGATGTACAGGAAGTGACACCAACACGGCAGGAGGATCATCATGGACATCGCAGATATTATGTTTCACGTACCCGCCGATCTTTCGGCCAAGGACCGCGCCAGCATCGAGCGCGACATTCAGGGATGCGACGGGGTGGTCTCGGTGCACTTCAGCGCCACGCAGCCGCACATGCTGGAGGTCGCCTACGACCCACGGGTGATCGATTCCGAGACCCTGCGGCGTCACGTGAGCGAGCGCGGCCTGGAAGTCAGCAAGGTCGGCCTGTAGCCCTGTTGCCCTCACGCCGGGACGCGCGCGGTTTTAACGCAGCTGCCCACCGGGCGGCGGGATGGTGAGTAATGTCCAGTCGTCAGGAGATTTCGCCATGAAATATCTTTTTGTGCTGAACGATCCGCCTTACGGTACGGAACGTGCCTACAACGGCTTGCGCCTGGCACGCGAACTGCTGAAGGACGCGAGCCAGGGCAATTCCGTGCGTGTATTCCTGGTCGCCGATGCCGCGGCCTGCGCCAAGAGCGGCCAGAAGGTACCGCAGGGTTATTATCACATCGAGTCGTTCCTGAAGATGATCGCGCGCGCCGGCGGCGAGATCGGTGTGTGCAGCACCTGCATGGACGCGCGCGGCATCGGCGACGCCGAGCTGGTGGACGGCACACGCCGCAGCACCCTCGCCGAGTGGGCGGAGTGGACCCGCTGGGCCGACAAGATTCTGGTTTTCTGAGGAGAAGTCATGGGCAAAACCGTAATGGTATTGGGCGGCGGAATCGGCGGCGTGGTGGCGGCGAGCCGCCTGCGCAAACTGCTCGCGCGCGAACACCGCGTGGTGCTGGTGGAGCGCGAGGCCGATCATCTGTTTCAGCCGTCGCTGCTGTGGCTGATGCTCGGCTGGCGCACGCCGGATCAGATCCGGCGGCCGATCGCGCGGCTCGCGCGCCGCGGCATCGAGGTCGTGCAGGGCAATGTCGAGCGCATCGATCCGGCGCGGCGCGCGGTGGTGGTCAACGGCCAGGAACGGACGGCGGATTATCTGGTGATCGCCGTCGGCGCCGAACTCGCGCCGGAAACCATTCCCGGCCTCGTGCAGGCCGGACACAACCTCTACAGCCTGGCGGGCGCACAGGCCCTGAGTACCGCGCGCGCGAAATTCCGCCGTGGCCGCCTCGTTTTGCTGGTGAGCGCGATACCGTTCAAATGTCCGGCCGCACCCTACGAGGCGGCAATGCTGCTCGAAGACGATTGTCGTCGTCGCGGCGTGCGCGCCGACGTGACGGTCGATGTGTACACGCCCGAACCGGGTCCGATGGCGACCGCCGGGCCCGAGGTGTCGAAACAGCTGCGCCAGATGGTCGAAGCCAAAGGCATCGGCTATCACCCGGAACACGCCGTGACGCAGGTCGATACCGACAAACGGCTCATCCACTTTGCCAATGGCACAACCGCCGGATTCGATTTCCTGGTGTACGTGCCGCCGCATCGCGCGTCACAAGTAGTAAAGGATGCCGGCCTCACCGGTCCAAGCGGCTGGGTCGGCGTGGATCGCACGACCCTGGCGACGAATTTTCCGGGTGTATATGCCGTCGGCGATATCACCGGCATCCCGCTTGCGATCGGCAAGCCCTTGCCCAAGGCCGGCGTGCTTGCCCACGGTCAGGCCGAGGTCGTGGCGCGCAACATCGCCGCCGAGATCCGGGGCGAACGCGCCCGCGCGGCGTTCACCGGCCAGGGCGCGTGCTTTATCGAAATTGGCGACGGCCGCGCCGGCTATGGCAGCGGCAACTTCTACGCCGAGCCGGCACCGCGCATCGCGCTGCGGCCGCCGGGGCGATTGCTGCATCTCGGCAAGGTGATCTACGAAAAATTCTGGTTGGCAAGCAGATTCTGAGCATGCCCAGGGCGCTCATCATTCTGCACGCGTCTCCCGACACACCCGATTGCCGCGCGTTGACCGCATTGCGGTTGGCGGGCGCCATGCTCGCCGAGGGCAAGGACGTGCGGCTGTTTCTGGTTGAGCACGGCGCGCAACTGGCCGATCCCAAGCTCGGCGCCGACAACCCGTGCCGCGCGCTGTTCTACGAGCTGCTCGACGTCGGGCTCAATGTGCAGGTGTGCGGCGGGACGATGAAAAAACTCGGCTGGGACCAGACCTATACCCTGCCCGGCATCCACAGGAGTTCCATGAAGGGCCTGAGTTCATTCGTGTCCGAATCCGACGAGATCGTCACGTTCTGATCCCGGCCGGTGGACGGCCCGGACCGGCTAATGCCGCGACGGCTCGATGGTGGCGTCGAGATTGAGTTCGTCGCAGAAGGCGGTGAAGTCCTGGCGCAGCTGGCCGATCGGCTGGCTGGCGGGAATGCTGACGGTCATGTTGAGCGTGAACATCGGCGTACCGGTATGGGCCGCCGGATAAGCCCAGGTGCTCATCTCCTCGATATTGATGTTGCGGCCGGCAAAAAATTCGGCGATGTCGTGGACGATGCCGGGATGATCCATGGACACCACATCCACGACATAGGGCACCATGTTCGTGCCCGGCTGCCGCGCCTCTGTGGCCTTGCCGGTAATGGTCAGGGTGAGTTTCTGCTCCAGCTTCGGCAGCAGCGATTCGAGTTTGGCGACGGCGTTCCAGCTGCCCGACACCAGCATGATCAGGGCGAACTCGCCGCCCAGCACCGTCATGCGGCTGTCCTCGACGTTGCAGCCGGCGTCGAGAATCGACTTCGACAGTTCCCGGACGATGCCGGTGCGGTCACTGCCGAGCACGGACAATACGAGGTGTTTCTTCATGGATGGGAAAATGGGACAAAAACCGGTTCAGGGACGTCCTTACTTATCACAGCGGCTAGGATTACGACAGGGGAAGAGTTTTCGCGCGCTCCAGAATGGAAACCAGCGCACGACCGACGACCTCGGCGCTATCTCCGAACGCCACCACTCCGTCTTCGTGTCCGGCCATGACAAACAGGCCGCTGTGTAACCGGCCATCACGGTACAGCTGCGCCACGGCCTCGGCCATGGCCGGCGTGCCGTAGGCCGCGCCCGCCGGCGTGGTCGGCAAACCCAGCCGATCAGCGGCCCGCCAGATTTCCGGCGAGTGGACGTGCAACACGCAACCAATGCGCGCATCGAGTGCGTACAGCATGGCGTGGGTCAGCGATTCCGATGACGGCGCCACCGGCCCTTCGGCCTCCAGCCGGTTGGCGGCGACATCGGCCCGGGTCACAAGGCTGTAGTGCTCCGCCCCGAGCACCGGGAGATGACCGGTTTGCGTGCCACTGACCAGAAACAGCCCGCGCGCACCGGCGTCGGCGGCCGGCGCTCGACAACTGACATTGCCGAATCCGATCCCGCCATAGCGTCCCGGATCCTGGCCGATCAGTCGCAACTGGTGCAACCGTGTTCGCCAGGCGTTGAGCGCATCGATCCAGGGCGTCGGCAGCGGCGCGCCCTGGTTAAAGCGAAGATCGAACTTGGTGACGCCTTCCTGTTCCAGTGTATTTCTCCGGATGTGAACTGGTTCACATCAGTCACAGCCTGACTACCACTAGCCTGAATCGTCGGTAACCTGAACCAGCGGTGACAACTACTGCGACTGATTGATAACCGCCGGTCGGACGACAGTAACCGCGTACACCCGCACGGGCAACCCGTTCCTGAAACATGACTATGTTAGTAATGGGGAACAAGAAAAACGACATGTGCAAATTGATGAACCCTATATATAGTCGGCGGCTCACCCGGCGCCTGCCAATCCTGCTTGCCGCCCTGCTGTTCGCCGGTTGTGCATCGACATCTCCGGAAAAGCCACTTCCCTATCCCCCCGCGGTCCTGCCGGCGGCGAGCGCCCCGGCACTCGATCCCATCGCACCCACGGTTGTCCGCCACGGTTCACGCAAGACAAAACTGATCGCGCTCACCTTCGACGCCTGCTCCACCCATGCGCCGAGCGGCTACGATCCGCGCATTGCGCGCACCCTGATCGAACAGCGCGTGCCGGCGACGCTGTTTCTCGGCGGCAAATGGATCCAGGAACACCCGGCGGAGGCGCGCGAGCTGGCGACCAACCCGCTGTTCGAGCTCGGCAACCATACCTACCTGCATCCGCACCCGACCCGGGTCTCCCCCGAACGACTGCGTCAGGAGATCGACTGGACCCAGAATGCGCTCTATCAGGTCAGTGGCCGGCAGGCGACCCTGTTCCGCGCGCCGTACGGCGAGATCGACTATCGCGTCGTCAAGATAGCCGCCGACGCCGGCCTCACGACCGTGCAATTCGATCTCGCCTCGGGCGATCCGGACAAGCGCATCAACCGCCAGAAACTCGCCGATTATGTCTCCGGCACGGCGCGCAACGGCAGTATCGTGGTCATGCACATCAACCACAACGGCAAACACACCGCCGCGGCGCTGCCGGAGATCATCCGTCGCCTGCGGGCGCGGGGATTTGAATTTGTCACCGTCAGTGAATTGATGGCGCGCGCGCAACCGCTCAAGCCGGACCCCGCCCAGGCCAAAATCAAACCGGCCCGGCCGATCGATAACAACTGACGGCGCGGGGCATCCGCCCGCGGTTCAGTGGCTGTGTGCGGCCCCGGCCATCTGCAAAAAACGCCGCCGAGAAGCCGATAATTGCTGTCATTCGATTTGGCCATGCACTCTCCTTCCCCTGTTCCGGTCAACCCACCAACAACGAAAACACCACGGCGAACTTTCGGCATGAAGGTCTCAGGGGCTTTGACCGGGATCAAGAATTCCGAGGGAGGAATCCCGAAACGTTTGACCCAGGTCAAGCGACGGTGACATTCCCCGGCCTCCGGCGCGGCTACTCCCGGTGCGGAAAGTCGCTTATCATCCGCGTCCGACCTGCGAACCTTTCCATGTCCCCGGTCAACGATTCCTCCCGCGCCATCGGCCTGTGGCTGTTGCTGTTATGCGCCATGATCTTCGTCATGGTGGTGGTCGGCGGTGTTACCCGACTGACACAGTC
>ERZ1292623.2329-Hain-H51-01um-R1-2329-length-17163-cov-4_pt1 | contig 17163 bp, 21 predicted proteins | sample MGYA00564398_ERZ1292623 | MGnify/ENA primary metagenome ERZ1292623 (study PRJEB36523, sample SAMEA6512633) | groundwater metagenome | collected 2019-01-07 | study: AquaDiva: Metagenomics assemblies of 32 groundwater samples | reverse complement strand
TTATGAAGTGATCAGCGCGATCCGAAAAGTCACATTTTGAGCAGCCGACTATAGGATCTGTGAACTTTTCCAAATGGCCAGAAGCCTTGAAAACATTTTCATGCATGATATTGGCTGCTTCGATCTCAACAAAATTGTCATCTAAGCTGAGAAAATAATTCCGCCACAGATTTTCAAAATTATGCTTTAATTTGGTGCCGAGATGGCCGTAATCATATAATCCGGCGATTCCACCGTATATCTCAGAAGACGGATACATAAAGCCTTTCTTCTTGCAGAAGGTGGCGATGTCTTGTGCGGTATGAGCCATTTATAGTAATTATAAAGGAGAATTATTAAAGGTTTCCGTTAGGAAAACTTTGAAAGTTTACTTTCAATATTTGCTGTTTGGAAATATGCTATCTCCCTTTCAGCCAATCCACTTCTTCTTCATTCAGCTCCAATTCTTGGGCAATAGCCAATCCTGCGCCTTTCCCATCTTTCTGAAACAGCACCTGCAAATACGGTACCTGCTGTTCAGCCACGGAAGTGGAAGTATGCGTCCTGGAAGCTAACTTCTGAGCAATTTCTTTCTTCTTGGCGTTCTTCATCTTCGCCTGCCATAGGCGTAAAAAGCGCATAGTTTGTCGGTAAGGAACAAATTGCGGATTCTTTTCTACTTTAGCAGACGAAATCCCTGCGGTCAATAAATCATTCATGTAAGCTAAGAATCTCCAGTGCTGCCGGTTCATGATCCGGCCTTGGAAAACATCGGCACGGGCCAGATGTTCATATCCTTTAGCTAAGGCTTGGGCAGACAAATATTCCTTAGGCATATTTTCATCAATCCAATGAATAGTGTCCCGCGGTTCAAGATCAATATTCTCCAGTGCAGGAAGAGCTGTCTCTACTGAAGAAGATTTGAAAATAACCATGAGCGCATTGAGAATTGTTTCTGTCCGCTTGCGGTCAGAAAGATTTGATACATCTGTAAAAGAAAGATTTTTGGTAGCATAACTTCCCTGGAGATCTATCAACGCTGCGCGCATATCGCCGTCAACTTGCCTAGCTAAGGAATTTATTGCTTTTTCATCAAACTTGATATTCTCTTGTTCGCAGACCCATTGCAGGCAATGAGAAACAGTTTTGTATTGCAATTTGTGATAGGGAATTACTTGCGATGCTTTTGCCAACGCTTTGAACTTGCTGTCTTCAATGTCATTAGCAGTCAATATTACCGGAAAAGACGATTTCTCGATCGCTTTGAACAATGCAGGAATGCAGCCTCGATCAGCAACTCCTGAAATATTGTCTACTTCATCAATAAGAACTATTTTTGGAGTGAAGAAAAGTGACTGCTGCCCTAACACAGAGTTGAGGAATTGGGTGATATTTTCAGCATTGCGCAGGTCAGAAGAATTTAATTCCATCACGTCATATTTTAATTCTCTCGCTAACGCATACACCGAAGAAGTCTTTCCACAGCCGATAGGACCCAACAAGAGTGCTGCCTTGTGCTGCTGCTGTTTGTATTGAATAATAAAATTACGTAATTGTGATACTGCTAACTGCTGACCAAAGACTTGATCAGGGTTCTTCGGCGCATATTTTATGGTGAACAAGGTCATGAAAATACAAGAATAGTCATAGGTTTTAAGATTTATGGTCAAAATTATTTGCCGTTGGAAAATCGTGAAAAACCCAAAAATCCTGGCGAGCTGTCAGTAGCTTTTTCTGGCATTAGGTAGGGATCAGGATGAGTTAAAGAACGCTCATAATTTGCTTTAAGAAAAATCTCATACTCCCTAAATATCTCCATGCACAGATCAGTTTTTCTATCCTCAGTGATTCTTTCAGTTAAACAGCGGTGATTTGAAGGATCTACTTCTAATATTCCTTGACCCCATAAATACCAATAGCAAGCCTTGAGAAAAGCAGATGACGTTTTTATAGTGTAGCCTTCCCCTTGAAGTTCTTCAACAATTTCTTTATCTGGAAAATATGCAGATACATTTTTTACCGGAACCTGCTGAGAGATGATAGCGACTACTTTTTCTATACTGGAATACATTTTTTCATCAGAAAGAGGTGTTGGCATTAAAAAATAATAAAGAGGTTCTCTATTTTTAAAGATTGTGTAAGTCCTTCAATATCAACAAAATACTGCAAAAAGAAAACACGGCAATGACCCGGTTTTGCAGATGATTAGGCAGCCCTACTTCGATGAAATTAAAGGAAGGATCGAGCAGCGAGACGATGAACAGGAAGGCAAAGAGCAGGAGCAATGCACCGAGAAGTACAAACACTTTTTTGCGGTAATGCTGTAGCATGATTTTTCGAGCAGTATTTCTGGTTTATAAGCATGTATAAACTGGAAAAGATATATTGCCTTTATTCCCATAATCTATTTAAACTGCAATTCTCTTTAAAAAAAATGGTTCATAATGAAGCTAGGGCTTACCTTTAATGATGTTCTTCTTGTTCCTAAAAAGAGCCCTCTCCGTTCCAGAACAGAAGCAGACACGCGGACACGTTTTACTCGCAATGTCTTCCTGAATACGCCGTTAGTAAGTTCCAATATGGCGACTGTCACCGAGCACAAGATGGCTATCTCCATGGCCAGGGAAGGCGGCTTGGGAGTCATCCATCAGTTCAATACTATCGAAGAGCAAGTGGAAGAAGTCAAAAAAGTAAAGCGCAGCACCAGTTATGTGATTGAAAATCCCCTCTCTGTTCCACCTACTATTACGGTTGGAGAGGCGGTCAAGATCATGATCATGGAAGGGGTGACCAGCCTTTTAGTTGTGGACGGAGAAGAGCTGATCGGCATTTTTACGTCGAGAGATTATTTATTTGAAGAAAATCTGGATAAAAATATCACCGAAGTGATGACCGGGAGGGATAGACTCATTTGCGCTCCGTACGGGATAGAGCTGCAGCAGGCGAAAGAGATTCTGCATAAGCATCGTATTGAAAAACTTCCCTTGCTGGAGGGTAGAAAGTTACGAGGATTGATTACCACCAAAGATCTGCGTAAGTTAGAGCAATGGCCGAACGCTTCGCGGGATGAGAAAGGGCGCTTACGCGTGGGCGCGGCGGTGGGAGTAAAAGATACTATAGAGCGTTCAAGAGCATTAATTGAAGCTGGCGCAGATGTCATCATTTTAGACCTTGCGCACTGTCATTCAGAGTTAGCAATCCAACAGATCAAGGAATTCAAATATCATTTCCCTAACGTAGATTTGATGGCCGGCAACATCGCTACAGCAGAAGCAGCTCGAGATTTGATTTTAGCCGGCGCAGATGGATTGAAAGTCGGCATAGGGCCGAGCGCAGTTTGCACCACTCGCATCATGTCCGGTTCAGGAGTACCGCAGTTAACTGCGATCATGGATGCCGTAAAAGTTGCTCGTGAATATGATGTGCCGGTTAGCGCGGATGGAGGAATGCAGGCTCCGGGGGATGTAGCAAAAGCAATCGCGGCTGGTGCTTCCACAATTTATTCCGGCAGTTTCTTCGCGGGAACAGATGAAGCGCCGGGCTATATCCTCACTAAAGATGGAAAACGCTACAAAAGATACATGGGCAGCGCTTCCTACGACAGCAACCATGAACGAAAAGAAAATCTGGAAGGCAGGAAAGTCAAGGAAAAATTAGATGTGTATGTCGAAGGCGTGGCTATTCTAGTGGACTATAAAGGTTCGGTGCGTGAAGTGATTAAAGGCTTGGTGAAAGGACTGCAGAGTGGCATCAGCTACTGCGGAGCTTTTGACATCAAAGGGATGCAGGAAAATGCTGAATTTATGCAAATTACGAACAATGGATGGGAAGAGAGTAAAAGCAGAGGAACAAAGCTGAGCGAGTGATTAATTAGGATTATGAGAACCTAAATCTGAAGGATAGAAGGTGTCGCGAACTATTTTTCGCCGTGATAATTCATATATTTTAGTAGTTAAATCGTGATTCTTATGTAATTCTTGCAGTGCGGAGAGAGCCAAGATTCCCTCTTCAAAGGTAGTTAAGAGCACTTCTACATCATCAGGGAAATGCTGTAAGGCTTCATATCCAACATAGAACAAACAGCGATGATAAAGATAAACTTGGTTAGACATATTCGCGATATCAAGTAAATGCTTAATAACACTTTCCAGAGGATACGGCATTAGGGGAGATGAGGAAGAAGTATTTACTGGATTTTTTTGATTAACTTTTTAAATATCCCCTCTCCTTAGGAAAGGAATGGAATTACCGCAACGTTATGACCCTAAGGAAGCTGAACCGCGCTGGCAGAAATACTGGGAAGAACAGGAAATTTTTGTGTTTCATCCCGATCAAAAGAAAGAGACTTATGCAGTAGACACCCCTCCGCCTACTGTTTCCGGGAAGATGCATATGGGGCATGCTTTCAGCTATACCCAGCAGGATATCGTAGCCAGATACCAGCGCCTCAAAGGAAAAAATGTGTTCTTTCCCTTCGGCACGGATGATAATGGGCTTCCTACCGAGAAGCTGGTGGAAAAGAAGAAAAATATTCTCTCTGCGAAAATGCAGCGGGAAGAGTTTGTCAAGATCTGCAATCAAGTGATTGAAGAAGAAAAACCGAAGTTTATCCAGAGCTGGAAAGACATCGGCATGTCTGCAGATTTCAAACGCTCTTACTCAACCATCAATCGCCACTGTCAAATCATCTCGCAAGCGTCATTCATCGACCTGTTCAAAAAAGGCCGAATCTACCAGCAGGAATCGCCGGGAGCATATTGCGTCTTATGCCAGACTGCCATTGCTCAAGCAGAGTTCGAGTCAGTAGAGATGAAGTCGCACTTCAATGATATTGCATTCTCTTCCGGCGGAAAACAATTAGTCATTTCCACCACCAGGCCAGAATTAATTCCTGCGTGTGTAGCCTTATTTTACAATCCGGCTGATGAACGATATCAGCACCTGAAAGGAAAAAAAGCAAAAGTTCCACTATTTAACTATGAAGTTTCTATCCTTGCTGACGAAGCGGTACAGAAAGACAAAGGGACAGGCTTGATGATGGTCTGTACCTTCGGAGATAAAGAAGACGTCGATAAATGGTTCCGCTTCAAATTACCGCTTCGAGCAGTCTTTGAAAAGAATGGCAGAATGAATGAATTAGCTGACGAATTCAAAGGATTGAAGATCAAAGAAGCGCGGCAGGCTATTCTCGATAAACTAAAAGAACAAGGATTATTGCTCAAGCAAAAAGAAATAATGCACGATGTCAATGTGCATGAACGCTGTAAGACGGAGATTGAATTCCTGAAGACAACTCAATGGTATATCAAAATTTTAGATAAAAAAGAAGAGCTTCTGGAACTGGCAAACCAAATCACCTGGTATCCTCAGCATATGAAAGTACGCTATGATCACTGGGTGCAGAACCTGAATTGGGACTGGTGCATCTCCCGGCAGCGTCATTTTGGCGTCCCTATTCCGATCTGGAGCTGTGTCAAGTGTAAAATTTATATGTTGCCAGAAGTAAAAGATTTGCCGGTAGATCCAACAACACAAAAGCCAAAGAAAGCGTGTTCCTGCGGTTCAATCCAATTCAAAGGTGAAACAGATGTTTTAGATACCTGGGCGACTTCGTCCGTCACCCCGGAAATTGCGAAAAACTGGGTAAGTAAAGGAGAATATGATTACAAATTCGATGATAAGCCTTTCGATCTTCGGCCGCAGGCGCATGATATCATCAGAACTTGGCTGTTCTACACTATGGTGAAAAGTTATTACCATCATCAGCGTGTTCCCTGGAAAAAGGTGATGATCTCTGGGCATGCGCAGGATCCGCATGGCCGAAAGATGTCTAAATCATTAGGAAATATCGTCGAACCGCAGGAGATGATCCAGAAATATTCTGCTGACGCCTTACGCTTCTGGGCGGCAGGCTCTAAATTAGGAGACGATCTGCCATTCCAGGAAAAGGATCTACTGACCGGACAGAAGTTTGTGACTAAATTATGGAATGCTTCTAAGTTCGCATTGCTGCACTTGGAAGATTATGATGCCCATGAAAAAAAGAAAGATACGCCGGCTACTGAGGTCTTCGACAAATGGTTGTTGAGCAAGCTGCACAAAGTGACCAAAGAAAGCACTGATTCCTTTGAGAGTTATGAATACTCCAAAACCAAAGCGGAAGTGGAGCAATTTTTCTGGCATACCTTGTGTGATAATTATTTGGAAATCGTGAAAGACCGGTTGTATAATCCGCAGGTGCGCGGAGCTGAGCAGCGGAAAAGCGCGCAGCAGGCTTTGTATCGGAGTTTATTGTCTATCTTAAAAATGGCTGCGCCGATCATGCCGCATATCACCGAGGAGATTTACCATTTGTATTTTGCGGCAAAAGAAGGAAAGAAGAGCATCCATATTTCCTCCTGGCCGCAGTTCGAGCAGAAATTGGTGGATGAGAAAGCTGAATTGGCTGGCGATGTAGGTGTGGATATAATCAATACGGTACGCAAATATAAATCTGAACAGCAGCTGTCCATGAAAGAAGGATTCAGCAGATTGATCGTGGGAGATACTGATCTGGAATTCCACGACATGATCAAAAGCATGGAAGCTGATTTGAAGGCAGTTCTGAATGTTAAAGAGATTGTCTTTGTGGGCGAAACTTCATTAGAGAGTGACAAATTTAATGTTAAGATTGGGTTAGTAAAATAGATTTTCTCTCTCATTCACCCTTATTCTATCGAAATATTTATAAGACAAATAAGCTCAATGTGCGTAAAGGGCGTGATTTTACGTTCCAAAACAAATACTGAGGTGTTTTATAATGGCAGCAGCAGCAAGTGTAGAAGGATATTGTGTCAAATGTAAGGCAAAGCGCCAGATGGCTGACGGCAAAGAAGTCTCCATGAAAGGAAAAGGCGGCGTGGTTCGAAGAGCAATGAAAGGAAAATGCCCTAAGTGCGGCACTACCATGTTCAGAATCATGGGCGCAAAGAAGTAAGTATTTCTTTGTTTTTTATCTTTTTATTTTTAGTTATGCATGAAATTTGAAATCAGGGCGATAGGATTTGACTTCGACGGCACGTTAATCATGTCTGAAGAACAGAAAGCCAAACAGATGGCCGTTGTTTTCAAAGAGAAATTTAAGATCCAGAAAGGGGTTGAGACTGCGTATAAGAAGCTGAGCGGAAAAGCCCTCTCGCGGGAAGAAAAAGTAAAAGCGTTGTTTAAACTGTTTCTGAAGAGAAAATCAACAAAAAAAGAATTGAATCTCGTAAAAGGACATTTTGGAAAACATTACCAACAAAGCTTGCAAACTTGCCCTTTACTTCAATGTACAAATATCGTCAAAGAGTTAAAGAAACAAGTTGATTTTATCTTTTTGTTATCATTGGAAGATAAAAAGGAAGTTAAAAAAGTTGCAGACCATTGCGGCTTAGGAAAGTATTTTGATGAAATATTAGGGGGGCCAAAACCAAAAGTTGAGAATTTGAAGCATATCCTAAAAAAACATAAACTTAAGCCCCACCAAGTTCTTTACATCGGAGATGCGCACTCTGATATCGTTGCCAGCAAGGAAGTAAAGGTGAAGACCATTTTGCTGGGAAAGAAGCACAGGTATGAAAAGCTGAAGGAAGACTTGGAAGCTGATTTTAGGTTTAGTAATTTGTGTGATGTGCCGTTTGGTGTGGAGAAATTAAACTCGCGATAATCCTGTTAGGATCTTCCCATGCATTTTTCCATTCGAAAAAACGAGATTTGATTTCTTTGCAGCCCATGGTTTTCCTGCAAAGTCAGTTACTGTTCCGCCAGCTTCTTCAACTAAAAGAACACCGGCAGCCACGTCCCAGGAAGAGATCTGACGGACGATATACGCTTCTGATCTCCCGGCCGCAACTGACGCCGACTCTAGTGCAGCTGATCCTAATTTGCGCATATCTTTCACTGCAGGAAGGAATTTTGCATTGATCTTAGCAATTTCTCTGTTGGTAGCATCTCCGCCTTCACAACTGACAAAGTAACTCTTTGCTAAAGTGTCAGTTTGAGAAACATAAATTTTTTTTCCGTTCAGGTAAGCGCCTTTTCCTTTTTCAGCAACATATAATTCTTTCAAATAAGGGGCATATACCACGCCGAGAAGCAGTTCTTTATCTTTCATCAAGGCAATAGAAACCGCAAAAAATGGATTTCCCCGGGCAAAATTAGTGCTGCCGTCTAAAGGGTCGATGATCCAAGTATAATCGCTTTTCTTGTCAATAAAACCACTTTCTTCGGTAAGTATGTTGTGCTTGGGAAATTTTTTTTTAATTTCTGAAATGATGAGCTTATCGCTTTTAAGATCCTGCAGCAGATGGACTTCTTTTGCGGTCCCTCTTTTTTTTATTAATGATTCATCTTTCCTAAAATTTCGCAACAGAAAATTTCCAGCTTTTTTGGAAAGAGTAATGGCAAATTTTTTCATTTTTATTTTTATATAAGCTATTTCTTATTTTTCTTCCCATACACTTCAGGATTGATCGTAAACTTCGCTTTTCTTCCCTGAAGAACATCGATGATGTTCTGTGCTGCTAATTCTGACATAGCAGTTCTAGCTTCGATAGTGGCGGAAGCAGTATGCGGAGTTAATACCACATTCTTGAGCTTAGTTAACCCCGGAGTTAATTTTGGCTCATGTTCATACACATCCAAACCTGCTCCGGCGATATGTTTTTTCTGCAATGCTTCAACCAAGGCCTTTTCATCCACTACTGGGCCGCGGGAAGTATTGATAAGATAAGCAGTTTTTTTCATCATGGCTAATTCCTTTGCCCCAATCAAATGTCTTGTTGAAGGAAGCAGCGGTACATGCAGAGACACAAAATCAGATTTTTTAAGCAGTTCACTTTTAGATACAAATTTTGCTTGATACTTTTTTTCAAATTCTTTGTTTCTTTTGATGTCGTGGTATAAAACCTTCACGCCCATCCCATTTCTGGCTCTTTCTGCCACCCCTGCGCCGATCCTGCCTAAACCAATTATGCCAATCGTTTTTCCTTCTAATTCTGTTCCCAGCAGCAGCATCGGTTCCCAGCGCTTGTATTTTCCAGCGCGGGTAAACCGATCGGCTTCCACAATACGTTTGGAAAGAGCCAGCATCAAGGCAAAGGTATGCTCGGCAACCGCATTTTCCAGAACGCCGGGAGTATTGCAGACTGGAATTCCTTTAGCCGTGGCTGCTTTGACATCAATGTTATCATAACCTACCGCGTAATTAGAGACTACTTTCAGTTTTGGATTGGCATTAAGCACTTCAGCATCAACCTTTTCAGTAAGCAGAGAAAGGAGAGCATCACATTGCTTGACTTCTTTAAGAAGCTCTTTTTTGGGAATGTCTTGATCTTTGGAATATACTTTTACTAGGAAATGCTTTCTCAGCAGTTGAATTCCTTTTTTAGGGATTACTCTGGTCACAAACACCTTCTTTTTTTGCATGGCAAAGTGATTATTTACTATTATTTAAATCTTAAGCAAGAGCAACGTTTAAATAAGTGAAAATTCTTTCTGAAGTTAAAAAGAGGTGTAATGATGACTGACAAAAGTAGGGAGTATTTTCAACGGGTCAAAGAAAGGATAAAGCAAGAAGATATCCCAAAAATAGAAGAAGAATTAGGAGTGCAAGTTTCTTGTGGTGTTGGTTCACTTGAAGCTACGTTAGCTATAATATTAAGATTACAGTCGTTGGGAAAAGATGCAGAGCCGCTGAGTCAAGACAGACGTGAACAATTAGAAAAAGATCTTACCGCTAAGTATGATGTTCCAGTTAGGGCGGTTTATCTTTCAAAGGGATTTAAAAAACGCGAACAATGAAAACCTTCGACTTAATCGTAATCGGCTCCGGAGCAGGATTAAATGTAGCTGCAGGAGCAGCTGAACAGGGATTGAAAGTTGCCATCGTGGAAGAAGGGCCCCTGGGCGGAACATGCCTGAATCGCGGCTGCATTCCTTCTAAAATTGTAATCCATTCTGCGGAGGTAGCAGAAACAATTCATCGCGCATCTGAGTTTGGTATTTCTGCAAAAGTAAACAAAGTGAATTTCAAATTCGTTACTGACCGAGCTAGCCATGCTGTCGATGAAGATTCTCACTCTATTGAAAGAAATGTTCGCTCCGAGAAAAATCCGATGCTTTTCAAAGGAAGAGGAAAATTTGTCGATAGATACGTGGTCGAAGTCAATGGCGAGCGGATTAAGGGAAAGAAGATCGTGATTGCTGCCGGTGCACGCCCGGTAATTCCACCTATTCCAGGATTAGATAAAGTTTCTTATCTGACTAGCACCGAAGCATTACGACAAACTATCCTACCAAAAAGTATGATCATTATAGGTGGAGGATATATCGCAGTGGAATTAGGTTTCTTCTACGCTTCTTTAGGAACAAAAATAACTATTTTACAACGCAATGAAGTACTTATTCCTCGCGAGGATAGAGAAGTTGCAACTACAATTACTAATTTGTGGAAGAAGAAATACAATGTTATAACTAATGCTGATGTCCTAAAAGTAGAAAAGCAAGGAAAAGGCGTTGCAGTTACGCTAAAATTTGGAAACTCTACCAAGAAAATCAGTGCAGAAAAATTACTGGTTGCTACAGGCGTAAAACCAAATAGTGATACTTTGCAGCTGGAAAAGACAGGAGTCAAGGTAAACAAGAATGGTTTTATTTCTGTCAATAAATTCTTGGAAACGAATGTCAAGAATATCTATGCTTTAGGAGATATTGCCGGCGTATATTTATTCAGGCACAGCGCCAATTTAGAAGCTGAATATGCCTTACAAAATCTTCTAGGGAAGAAAACAGCAGTTGATTACTACCCTATGCCGCATGTAGTATTCACCTCGCCGCAGATTGCCGGTGTTGGCTTAACTGAACAAGAAGCACGAGAACAGAAGAAGAGTTATGTGGTGGGAAAGTATCATTACAAAGACACCGGCAAAGGATTCGCTATCGGTGAAAAAGATGGTTTTGTAAAACTGATTGTCGATAAGAAAAGCAGAGAGATTCTAGGCTGTCACATCATCGGTCCAGACGCATCGGTATTGTTGCACGAAGTTTGTGTGGCCATGAAAGCTGGGCGAAGTAAAGCTTTAGAGTTATTGCGGACGACCGTACATGTCCATCCAGCATTGAATGAAGTGGTGCAGCGAGCAGCATTGAATGTTCCAGTATAGGATAAGTATAGAGAATGATGATTATGGCCACTAGATATAAGCACTATCGTCTCAAATATCCTAGTAAAAGCTAAAACCAAGATGGTCATAAAAAAAGAAGGATATAAGTGGATCCTGTACACGAAAGACGGAAAGAAAGTGTTGGGCACATTTAGGACTAAAAAAAGTGCTTTGAAAAGGGAGAGGCAAATCATTTACTTTAAGAATCTAAAAAGATAAGAAAATAATTTCTTTAGTGTCTACAAAAATTTCTAAATACACTCACAACAGCTTATGCACTTCTTGCAGTCTGGACACATATCATCGTTGTCAACTTCTTCTCCACACTGCGGACATTCTTTCATGACCATGTTCTCACCCCTACAAATTATTGCGCAGAAATAGGAGAGGAAATATATAAATTTTACTTATTCCCCTTCCATACATTTACACTTAGAAACTTTCTGCCCGCAACCTTTGCATATCACGCATAGCGGACAATGTGACAGTGCCGCTAATTTGTAGGCATCATAACCGCATTTAATGCAAGCAAATCCTTTGCGTGTTTTCGGTAGTTTTGATGCAACAGCTTTCTTAGTCATTTTTCCATCACTTTTTCTTCATCTTCACTGCCGCTCTGACTGCTTTAACAATATCATCTGAAGTCAAGCCAAATGCTTTGAATAATTCTGCGGGTTCGCCACTTTCGCCAAACCTGTCCTTCACGCCAACTCTTTTAATCGGAACAGGATAATTTTCGCCCATAAATTCTGCTACTGCTCCAGCTAAACCGCCCTGCCATTGGTGTTCTTCTGCGGTCACCACGCAACCGGTTACTTTAACTGCTTTTAACATGGCTGTTCCATCTAAAGGTTTGACGGTATGACAATTCAGAACTTGACAGTCAATTTCTTTTTCCAGTTTTTTAGCAGCAAGCAAGGCTTCATACACTAATGGACCATTAGCCACGATAGTGCAATCTTTTCCCGATCTGAACTCTTCAATTCTACCTACTTTGAACGGAGTCTTTTCTGTCGTAATCGAAGGATAATCTGCTCGGCCAAAGCGAAGATAGACTGGCCCAGAAGTTTCTGCCGCAGCAACAGTTGCTTTCTCACATTCAACGTCGTCGCAAGGAACAATCACGGTCATACCTGGCTGCAAACGCATTAGCCCAACATCTTCCAGCGCTTGATGGGTTGCCCCATCCGGACCGACAGAAATTCCTGCATGCGCGCCGGCAATCTTGACGTTGATTTCTTTCCCCGGCTTGCTGCCCCAACTGTTGTAGCTGATAGTAGTTCTGATCTGCTCATTATTTCTTCCCGGACTAAATACAGCATAAGAAGAGATGAAAGCAATTTTTCCTGCTGCCGCCATTCCCGAAGCCAGAGAAGCCATGTTTTGCTCTGCTACTCCTACTTGCACATAGCGTTCAGGAAATTTCTTCTGAAACCATTCGCTGCGAGTTGATTCAGATAAATCTGCGCAAAGGACGACTACATTCTTGTTTTTCTCTCCGGCTTTGACTAACCCTTTTCCATAGCCGTCTCTGGTCTTGATTTTCTTAATGTCTTTGGCGTAGAGATTTTGTACAAGATATGCGTTTGGATTTAGTTTTCCCATGTTTTAGTTAGTACAGACAATTACAGGTCTTCTCCCTTTTTTCTTAGTTAAAGAGAAATTCCAATAAACTTTATACTTCAACCCTGCCTTTGTTATTGCTTGAGAGATTTCTTTCAAAGTATAAAATCTTAATGGATGACTATCTCTCAATACTTCAACTTTTCCTTTTTTTCTAAACATCCAATAGATAAAAAAATTGGAGATTCTTTTTGTATCATCTCTGGTGTACAGAACTACAGAATCTTTATCTAGAAAATCAGCATGATAACTGTGTTTTTGAGGAAGAGGAGCATCAAAAATTATGACACCCTTCTCTTTGAGATGTCTTTTAAAGTTCTGTAAAGATTTAATTACACCTGCCGTAGTTAAATTATAATTAATTACTGTGAACAAACATAATACGGCATCAAACTTTTTATTTAAATTGAAGTCTCTCATATCTCCTTGCTTGAATTCAACTTGAGGCAGTTTCTTTTTTGCTAAATTTAACATTTGTTTGTTTTTGTCAATACCAACCACACTGTATCCTTTTTTTAGAAGGAGTTTGGTATGATTTCCGGTTCCACAAGCTACTTCAAGAATTGATTTACCTCGATTATGCTTCTTAATAATGCTATCAATAAAACTTACTTCTTTCAAATAATTCCTTTTAGCATAAATTTTATCATAATATTGAGCAAATTCTCGATAGAGTGCTTCTTTTTTTTCCATTCTAATCCCTATCCTTCATAATATTCTCCCGCCATACTTTCAATTCAGCAAGAGCAACTTTTGCCTGTTCTGCCGTGGGCGGCTTGCCATGCCACAAAAAATCATTCTCCATGAAGCTTACGCCTTTGCCAGGAATGTTATGCGCGATAATTAACGTCGGTTTCTCGTAGATAGTTGCCGCTTCATGACAAGCATCAATAACCGCTTGGATATTGTTGGCATCAATTTCGATGACGTGCCAATTAAATGAGCGATATTTATCTGCTAACGGCTCCAGGGGCATGATATCTTCCGTATGTCCATCTATTTGGATATTGTTGCGGTCGATAAATGCAGTAAGATTATGCAATTTATTTTTGCCAGCGAACATAACTGCCTCCCAAGTCTGGCCGGCTTCCTGCTCTCCGTCGCTCATCAAACAATACACTTTGTTTTTTTTCTTGTCCATCTGCAAAGCATACGCCATACCAGTTGCTTGGCTTAATCCTGAACCTAACGGGCCGGACGTTGTTTCTAATCCAGGCAAGGCTGCGCGATGCGGATGACCTTGCAATCGAGTGCCAAAATGGCGGAGAGTTTTCAGTTCTTTCCGAGGAAAATATCCGACATTGGCCATGGTAGAATACAGAACTGGACAAATATGGCCGTTAGAGAGAACCAATCTATCGCGCTCTTCCCAGAATGGATATCTTGGATTATGCTTGAGAACGTTGAAGTACAGAGCGGTAAACACATCAGCCATGCCTAGCGGCCCGGCGCTATGTCCAGAACCAGCAGAGACCAACGCTTCAATAAGGTCTTGGCGGATCTGATTAGCCAGAAGTTTAAGCTGCTTGAGATCGGTTACTTTTTTAATAGGTTTGATATTGTTATTTGCCATCCTCTTTTTTAACTATCAATAAACAAAAAAGAGTTAATAAATGTTTGTCTCAGCAAAATTCACAAACCTTGGCTTTCTTCATCCCTTTTTTTGAAGATTTCTTTGCACCGGACTTTTTCTTGACTGCTTTTTTCTTTGCCATAAATTCACCTCAAATCATGCTAAGAAGTTATGTTGCTTTATAAAATTTCTTGAAGAGCAGAATGGAGATAAGTAAGCATACCGCTACCAAGATATGAACTACGGTGCAGAAGGGGCAAATAGTCCTCAGTAAGAACTCTACATAAATAAAGTAGAACAGTGACAGGAACCCGCCAGTATTCCATAACAGTAATGTAGGTATTGTATTTTTGTTATTCACACCTTTCCAAGATAAGATCCCTAAAACCATAAACCAAACTACTCCGTACATAGCAACAGGTATTCCTGCGACTTTAGAATAAACTCCGGAATTAAGGATGGTACAAGAAATAGAAGCAGTTATATCACAGAAGCTCCCTTCTAAAGAAGGATAATAATGATCATAGGTTAGGTATAAGGAAGTGATTAATCCGAGTATGCTTAGAGTTAAAATACTAAGTATAAAATGCTTTTTCTGCATACTTGTTCAGAGATATGATATTTAATAAAACTTTTCACAAATATTATATAGGATTAGAATTCTTATTGAGAAATATTACTTAAAGAGGTGCAAACATGGCTGCAGTTAAAATATATACGACTTCAACCTGTCCCTGGTGCAAGAAAACCAAGGAATGGATGAAAGAAAAGAAAATCAAATATACCGAGTATGATGTAGCAAGTGATGAAAAAGCACGGAAAAAGATGATCGAAATTTCTGGCCAGATGGGTGTCCCTGTTTTGGAGATCGGCAAAGAAGTTATTGTCGGTTATGATCCTAAAGCAATTGAAAAAGCGCTGAAGAAGAAGTAAGGTTTCAAAAACGTAGGGAAGGTAATTCTTCATCATTAGGGAAGTAAGGTAAGTCATCTAAAGAAATACAAGGTATCGAAGGGGAGAGGTAAGAGATTCTTGGTTTTTCAGGAAGCATAACTAAACCAAGAAGCATTTTTTGTTCTTCCTCAAAGATGGATTCTAGAGAAAAGCAATAATTACGCGGATTACAAGCTCCTCCCCCTGTTGCGATACTTAATTTTACCATTTTATCGTTTCCTTGCGTAATAGCGGACGACTGTTGCATATTGTCCACATTGTTTTCTGAATTCTGGCTCTTCATCTATATCTAGGACACGGTAGCCGACAAGTTCATCTATAGATTTGCCTAATACGGCAAGCATAGAACCAGCATTCCGACGAATCATAGATTCATTTGCAACTTCCATACGATAAGGACCACCAACTGGCTCATATTCTTGCGCTTCTTCTTTGCTCAGCTGGCGAAGTAAAGGAGAATGCTCTGCGCCTAATCCTTCTGCTACGACAGCATGATCTACTTTTGGAAGTGTGCTTCCTCGCACTTTTATTCGCCTATTTGCCATTATATCGTTAAAAGAGACATTATATTTAAATTTTAAGGTCTTCTGGCTAGGATAATCATTCGTTTAAATATTCTGGATGAAGTTCACGCAAAATTTCTGCATATGGTGCGGAAATTTGTTCTTTTTCAATAATTTGATATTCAAGACCTTCCTTGTCAAAAGCTGTAAGATACGACGCTTTAGAATAAAAATGGATTACTCCATGCTTCGGATCATTCATTACTGCTATAAGGCCTTGAGGTTTCCAGCCAGTTTCTGTAGCTAATCTCAGTTCAATATCCCACGCTTTTTCTCTCTCTTTTTGTGAAGTAAATTTTAGATAAGGCATAGTGATAATAGGGAAGGAAAGTATTTAAAACTTCTTAAAAACTCATCAAGGTCAGCGAAGTGCGGGAAAGCATGGAAAGAAAAGCCCGGTTTTGATGCTTGTATCAACCTGCCCCTCATTTTTTTTGCGATCTAGTAGGTGTAAACTTATCCTCAATCTTGCAGTTATGTAGGTGCAGCTTAAGAAGGAAAATACTAGTTTAGCTAATTTTTTTCAAATTATTGCGATTTTGTAGGTGTAAAATTTATATAGTTGTTTACTAAAAGGGAAACTATGCACTTACAAAAAAGAACCATTAACGGCAAAACCTACATGTATATTGATCACAGTTTTCGTATTGGAAATAAAATAAAGAAAGTATCCCTCATGCTTGACAAAGAAAAGGAAAAATACAATGAAGAGATTATTGAGAGAATAGCGAAAGAGCGCGCAGCGTATTTCAAAGATCATTTTCAGACCTACTTTTCCCTTCAAGAGATAATCGAAATTGAAACCGAGAAAGTATTTTATCAGATCTTTTTTCATGCGCTGGATCAAAAAAGCAAACAAGAAATTCTTGCTGAGTTTACGCGTCTTTTTCTGGCCAACAGCATGGAACTGGAAGGATCGACCATCACTCCGCAGATAGCTGAAGATATCGAAAGAAAGAAGAAAAATACGTTGCCAGAGCTGGATGTAAAACTATACGACAATTCGAAAAGAGTTCTCTTCAAAGTAATAAAGCATGAGCTTAGATCAGTCATCCAGTTTAAACATCTTCATAAAGAACTTTATGATCGTATTTATCCTCACGCAGGAGATTTTAAGAAACAGGCGAATACGTTTGGTTATACCGAAAAAGCTGCTACTGTACTTCCCAACGAGATACGGGAGAAGCTCAAAAAAATATTGGAAGAATACAGGGATAAAAAAATATACTCATTCCTCAAGCCTCTTCTCTTTCATCTCCAGTATCAGAAAGCTCATCCTTTCGCTGAT
>ERZ1292623.2325-Hain-H51-01um-R1-2325-length-17175-cov-40_pt1 | contig 17175 bp, 17 predicted proteins | sample MGYA00564398_ERZ1292623 | MGnify/ENA primary metagenome ERZ1292623 (study PRJEB36523, sample SAMEA6512633) | groundwater metagenome | collected 2019-01-07 | study: AquaDiva: Metagenomics assemblies of 32 groundwater samples | reverse complement strand
CCATGGCCGCATTCAGATTAAGGCTGTGTCATGGCCTAGGCCACCTGCCGTCGGCACCCGCGGCGCGCAGGGCAGGGGAGCGGTTTACCCTGATCGGGCGGGCCGCTAAGGTATGGGCGACAGACACACGGACGGACGACCTGAATGCGTAAACTTATCGTTACAGTCACTCTGTTGTATCTCACCCTGGCGCTGGCCGGGTTGTGGCTTCTCTCGGGCGGGTTCCGCGACGTGGCTTTTCTTACCGGATCGGCCATCGGCATCACACTGGTAGCCGGGATTCCTGCCGCGCTCATTGTCGCGATCGTCGCCTACCGGCAGTATAACGAATGGCTGGTGCTGGTGTTGCTGGCGATTGTGATTGGTTCCCTCGGCTTTGTGGCCAAGAAACATCATGACGCGTTTGGTAGCTGGTTGCCGTCGTTGCCGGCGGGGGAGGTTGTTTCGAGTGGCGATGCCACGCTCAGTGCCCACGGCGGGACGGTTCGCTACCGGCTGGAGCTGCACGATGCCGGCGGTGTTTCGCATCGTGAGTATCTGGTGGTGTCGCGGGGCGGGAAGGAGCGGAAGATTCGCCTGCCACTGTTCGACGAGGCGCGGAGCGGTTATATCGGTCCCAAGACACCGGCGGACTGGATCGTGTTGAAAGCCACCGACCATGCTGACGTTTACCGTGTCGAGACCGGCCGGTTCCTGCTGACCAAAAAGAGTTTCCGCGTGAATCTGAAGTCCGGCGAGGTCACGACGCTCACGGCGGCGCCGTGAGTGTGAACGTCGGGTCGTCCGGTTAGCCGGGCAGGGCGGCGACCGTAACGCGCTGGGCGTTGAGCTTGGCGAGTGCGGCCTCGAAATCGGCGACGCGCTGTTTCTCCTGTTCGACCACCGCGGCCGGTGCGCGGTCCACGAAGTCGGCGTTGGCGAGCTTGCCTTTGGCCTTGATGATTTCCTTTTCGGTCTTGTCGATCTCTTTCTGGATGCGGGCGAGCTCGTCCTGCTTGTTGATCAGGGCGCCGAGCGGGATCAGCACCTTCAGGTTGCCGACCAGCTCCATCGCCGATTCGGGCGCGCTGGCGCCGGTTTCCAGCCAGGTGAGCGATTCCATGCGGGCCAGCAGTTTTAAATAGTGCTGGTTCTGTTTCATCCACGCATGTTCGCGGGAACTGCCGTCGGCGAGAAATACCGGCAGGGTCTTGGCGGGTGAGATGTCGCGCTCGGCGCGGATGGTGCGCGCCGCGCCGATGACGCCCATCACCCAGCGCATTTCCTCGCTGGCGGCGGTGTCGATACTTTTCGGATCGGACTTCGGGTAGGGCTGGCGCATGATGGTCGCGCCGCGCTGCTCCGTGAGTACTGACACGCGCTGCCAGATTTCCTCGGTGATGAATGGCATCAGCGGGTGCAGCAGGCGCAGCAGTGTCTCCAGTACGTTGACCAGCGTGTGGCGTGTACCGCGCTGTGAATCAGGAGTTGCATTCGCATCCGTCAGCACGACCTTGGACAGTTCCAGGTACCAGTCGCAGTATTCGTTCCAGGTGAATTGATAAAGCGCCTGGGCGGCGAGGTCGAAGCGGTACTCCTTGAACGCGGATTCGACTTCGGCGGCGGTTTCGTGCAGGCGCGAGATGATCCAGCGGTCGGCGGCGGTGAGCTCGAGGGAATAGAGATTCTCACCGACTTCCCCTCTCCCTCTGGGAGAGGGCAAAGGGTGAGGGAGGTCGGCCCTCACCCTCATTCCCTCTCCCGGAGGGAGAGGGAGGCGAGCCGAAGGCGCTTGCGCGCTAGCTTCATATGATTGCCCGGTGTCTTTCCCCTCGGTGTTCATCAGCACGTAGCGGGCGGCGTTCCACAGTTTGTTGCAGAAGTTGCGGTAGCCCTCGATGCGATTGAGGTCGAACTTGATGTCGCGGCCCTGGGTGGCCTGGGAGGCGAAGGTGAAGCGCAGCGCGTCGGTGCCGAAGGCCGGGATGCCGTTGGGGAATTCCTTGCGCGTGACTTTCTCGATCTTCGGGGCGTCCTGTGGGCGCATCAGGCCGGTGGTGCGTTTCTTCACCAGCGTTTCGAGGTCGATGCCGTCGATGAGGTCGATCGGGTCGAGCACGTTGCCCTTGGACTTGGACATCTTCTGGCCGTGCGCGTCGCGCACCAGGCCGTGGATATAGACCTCCTTGAACGGCACGTCGCCCATGAACTTCGTGCCCATCATCACCATGCGCGCCACCCAGAAAAAGATGATGTCGAAACCGGTGACGAGCACGCTCGTGGGGTAGAAGGCCTTGAGTTCGGGGGTTTGTTTCGGCCAGCCGAGCGTCGAGAACGGCCACAGCGCCGAGGAGAACCAGGTATCAAGCACGTCTTCGTCCTGTTTCAGCGCACGATTGCCGAGATTATGTTTGGCGCGAACTTCGGCCTCACTGCGGCCGACGTAGAATTTTCCTTGATCGTCATACCACGCCGGGATGCGATGGCCCCACCAGATCTGGCGCGAGATGCACCAGTCCTGGATGTTGCGCATCCATTCGTAATAGGTCTTGGTCCAGTTCTCGGGGACGAACTTGATGCGGCCGTCTTCAACGACTTTGGTCGCGACTTCAGCGAGCGGCCCGGTCTTCACGTACCACTGATCGGTGAGCATCGGTTCGACCACGGAGCCCGAACGATCGCCGCGTGGCACCATCAGCTTGTGCGGTTTCACTTCCGCGAGCAGTTCTTTTGATTCGAGATCGGCGACGATCTTCTTGCGCGCGATGTAGCGATCGAGGCCATGATAGGGCGAGCCCGGCAATTCGATCCTGGCGTCGATGGTGAGGATGTTGATGAGTGGCAGGTTGTGGCGTTTGCCGACTTCGTAGTCGTTGAAGTCGTGCGCCGGGGTGATCTTCACGCAACCGGAACCGAATTCTTTGTCCACGTAATCGTCGGTGATTACCGGAATCGTGCGGCCAGTGAGTGGCAGCTCCACCTGCTTGCCGATGAGGTGTTTGTAGCGTTCGTCATCCGGATGCACGGCCACGGCGCTGTCGCCGAGCATGGTTTCCGGGCGCGTGGTGGCGACCACGAGAAATTCTTTCGTGCCCTTGATCGGGTAGCGGATATGCCACATCGATCCCTGTTCTTCTTCGGAGATCACTTCGAGGTCGGAGACGGCGGTGTGCAGCACCGGGTCCCAGTTGACGAGGCGCTTGCCGCGGTAGATCAGGCCTTCTTCATGCAACCGCACGAAGACTTCGGTGACGGCTTCCGATAGTCCTGGGTCCATGGTGAAGCGTTCGCGCGACCAGTCCACGGAACTGCCGAGACGGCGCAGCTGGCGGCTGATGTGGCCGCCGGACTCGGCCTTCCAGGTCCAGACACGTTTGATAAATTTCTCGCGCCCGAGATCGTGGCGGGTCTTGCCTTCGGCATTGAGCTGGCGTTCGACCACCATCTGCGTGGCGATGCCGGCGTGATCGGTGCCGGGTTGCCACAGGGTATTGTCGCCGCGCATGCGGTGCCAGCGGATGAGCGCGTCCATGATGGTGTTGTTGAAGGCGTGCCCCATGTGCAGGCTGCCGGTGACGTTCGGCGGCGGGATCACGATGCAGTAGGGTTCGCCGCTGCCGCTTGGAGAAAAATGGCCGGCCTGCTCCCAAGTTTCGTAAATGCGCTTTTCGATCGCGTGCGGATCGTAGGCCTTGTCGAGCGTCGGCTCGTCGCCGATGGGACCGAGGCGAGGGCCACGCGCCATGGATGGCGCGCTTGTGGCTTCGGTGGGTGACTTGTCGTGCTTCAATACGAGTCTCCCTACTTCGTTCGTCCGGCCATATGAGACGGCAGGTATTCGGGCGTCCGGTCCGGGCGACCGGCGCCGGGGATCAGTCTTTCGGGCGCATATTCTCGCTGGTTGTCCCGGCTTTCTCCAGTTCCTCGCGCAGCAGGGCTTGCAGGCGCTGGATGGTCTTGACCTCAAGACCGCGCTCGCCGGCCTTGCGCAGTTCGATGTTGAGCCGCGCGATGGCGCGGATGGCCAGCTCGCGGGCCTGTTTCGGGTCGAGGCTGGCGGCCGGCGGGCCGGGCGTGACCTCGTCCTCCAGCAGCGGGATGCTGTCGTCGAGAGCCAGTGCCGCGGATCGTCCGGATGGCGACGCCGTGGCCGGCACGGGTTTGGATGTTTTGCGACCGCCTCCATCCGTGTTGGACCCGACCGTGTGCGGATGACCGGACGGATCGGACGAGAAGGCGTTCGAGGCGAAGGCGGCGAACCGCTCGCTGCTGGTTTCCGGAACCTGCGAGAAATCGATTTCCGCCAGACCGAGGCTGCTCAGTTCTTTCTCCCGTGCATGATCGATGACCGGGGCGCTCGGCGCCGGGCGCCGGGTTGGGTCTTCGAGCGTGAGTTCCAGTTCTTCCGCTGTGGGGACGGCGGGCACGGGCGATTTCGCGGGCGGGGTTTTCCTTGAGACGGTGTCCGTGACTGATTCATCGCTGACGATCAAATCGGTGACCGCATCGTGCTCGTCCAGCTCAATCGTTTCCTGGTCGGTCTCCGGTACCGGCGGGGCGGATCTGGCCACGGGCGCGGCCGGACGAGGTTGGGCGGCAGGTGTTGACGGTTTTTTTTCACTGGGCGTCTTCTTCGCCACCGGTTCCTGGCGGGCGGATCGGGGTTTTTCAGCAACGGCCGGCGCCGCCGGTTTCGTGGCCGGAGCCGTGATGGGTTGCGGTTCGGCTTCCTTCCATTCGCCGGGTTCGAGGACCTTGAGTTCCATCTGCCTGCGCGGGGAGGCAGCTGGTTTTGGCGCGGGTGTCGCCTTCGCGGCCGGCGGTTCCTCGGGCGGCGGCGCGGCTTCGATCTCCTCGGCGTCCTGCGCCATTTCCTCGAACGAGAGTTCGGTGACACCGTTGTCGGAATCTGTCGGCGTCTCTTCGTTGACGATCAGCGCCTCGGCCGCGGCTTGCAGGTCTTCGGACATGTGGACGCCGCCTGTTGGCGGCTTGGCCGGTACGGATCGGGCCGGCGATCCGCCCAGATCGGTATTGACCAGATCGTTCAGCGAGGCGAGGACGCTGTTGAGTTCCTCGGTCAGGCTGGCGGAGGAACGACGCCGCGGGTTGGTGGAAGTGGCCGCGGCATCCTGGATCACGACCTTGCGCGGGCGGCCGCGCTTGCGCGGGAGGTCTGGATCGACCGGCGCGGCGGGCGGGGTTTTCGGTTTGCCGTCCTCGAGCGCCTCGTTGCGAATCAGATCCTGCAGCGACTTGAGGACCTCATCCACCGTGTGGCGTTCGGAAGGCTTGTGATTGGCTGTGTCGCTCACCGTCTGCCTGTCCTTGGTCGTGTGGCCTCAGAGATTGTGGGTCTGCAAGGGATAACCGCGGTCGCGGTAGATGCGGAACCGGTCGCGCGCCCCGGCCTTGGCCGGTTCGTCGCCGCCTACTACCTCGGCGACCCGCTGAAACCGGCTGAAACATTCCGGTATTTCGGGCGCCAGGCTGATCAACACATCGTCAAAGTCCGCCGGCGGCACCGATCCGATCACGACCGGGCTGACCGTCTCGCGGCCAGACTCCGAGTGTAGTTCATGGGGCACGAAGCTTCCGGCCGAAAAGCTCCACAGCAGGTCGTCCAGACGGCCGGCCTCGGCGCCATCGCCGGTGAGGATGAAGACGCGGTGACCGAGCGCGAAGGCCTTGTGGGCCAGGCGGCAGACGGCGAGATCGCGGGCGCGCCCGCTCGGGTCGTCCAGCAGGTAGAAATCGACCCGGGTCATGGCGCGCGGCGGTCAGGCGGCGTCCGCCGCCCCCGCGGTTTCGGCGGGCGCGCCGTGCTTGCGGCTGCGCTCGATCAGGAACTGGGTGAGCAGCGGCACCGGCCGGCCGGTCGCGCCCTTTTCCTTGCCGGTGAGCCAGGCGGTGCCGGCGATGTCGAGGTGAGCCCACTTGAAGGCCTTGGTGTAGCGCGCCAGAAAACAGGCGGCGGTGATGGTGCCGCCCTCGCGACCGCCGACGTTGGCCATGTCGGCGAAGTTCGAGTCGAGTTGTTTCTGGTAATCGTCCCACAGCGGCAACTGCCAGGCACGATCGTGGGTGTACTTGCCGGCAGCGAGCAGTTCGCGCGCCAGCGGTTCGTGGTTGGCGAGCAGGCCGCTGGCGTGTTTGCCGAGCGCGATCACGCAGGCGCCGGTCAGGGTGGCGATGTCGACCACCACCGCCGGTTTGAAACGCTCCGTGTAGGTGAGGGCGTCGCACAGGATCAGCCGGCCTTCGGCGTCGGTGTTCAGGATTTCGATGGTCTGGCCGGACATGGAGGTGACGATGTCGCCGGGCTTGTTGGCGTTGCCGTCGGGCAGGTTCTCGGAGCTCGGGATCACGCCGACCACGTTGATCGGCAGTTTGAGCATGGCCGCCGCCTGCATGGCGCCGAGCACCGAGGCCGCGCCGCACATGTCGTATTTCATCTCGTCCATGTTGGCCGCCGGCTTGATCGAGATGCCGCCGGCGTCGAACGTGAGTCCCTTGCCGACCAGCGCCACCGGCGGTTCGTGCTCGCCGGCGCCGCGGTATTGCAGGACGATCAGTTTCGGCGGCTGGCGGCTGCCCAGCGACACCGACAGGAACGAACCCATCCCAAGCTCGCGCAGTTCATGTTCGTCGTGCACGCTGACCTGAATCTTCTGTTCTTCGCCGAGTTGGCGGGCGCGATCGGCGAGGTAGGTCGGTGTGCACACGTTGCCCGGCAGATTGCCGAGGTCGCGCGCCAGCCGCACACCGGCGGCGATGGCCAGCCCTTCGCGGACCGCCAATTCGCCGGGCACGAGATCGCTGCGCTTGGGAACGGACAGGGTCAGGCGTTTGCAGCGGGTCTTGTCCTCCGCCGGCTTGCTCTTCATCTGGTCGAAGCGGTAGAGCGTGGCTTCGTTGATCTCGACCGTCTGACGGAGTTTCCAGACCGTGTCGCGGCCCTTGATGTCGAGCTCGGTGAGATAACTCATGGCCTCGCTGGCGCCGAGTCCTTTCAGGATCGTCGCTGCCTTGGCGGTGAGCTCGCGGAACCGGCTTTCGTGGAGCTCTCTTTCCTTGCCGGCGCCAATCAGCAATACGCGCTCGGCCGGAACGGCCGGCAGGCTGTGCACCAGCAGCGATTGACCGAGGCGGCCTTCCAGATCGCCGCGCCGGAGCAGGGAGGCGAGGGCGCCGTTCGCCGCCTGGTCGATGAGGCGGGCGGCCGGCGACAGCTTGCGGCCTTCGAACACCGCGACGATCAGGCAGCCGCTGCGCTGTTTTTCCGGGGTGCCGCTTTTGACCGAATATTCGAGCATGTGGTGTGCGTCAGGGGCAAATTGTGCTGTGTTATAGTTGTTTCGGGCTAGATTTTTTCTGCTGACAAATCAGACCACTAACCGTGAAATCCGGATCAAACAGGGTTGTTGCGGTTCACGTGCCGGTTTCAAGGCATTTTCGTCCGTTTTCCAGCCCATTGTCAAAATTGTTTCCGGGTCGCGCCCGATGATCCTGGCCCGCGCCTTTTATAGGGAATCGTCCAGAAACTTTCTCGCCATCGCGCTGGTGCTGCTGGTGGTGTTCGTGTTCATCGGCATGAGTTCGCTGCTCGCCAAGGCGGTGCGCGGCGATTTTGCCGACAATATCGTGTTGACCCTGCTCGGATTGCAGTCGGTGAAGCAACTCGACCTGCTGTTGCCGCTGGCCTTTTACCTGGGCGTGCTGCTGACCTTCGGGCGCTGGTACCGCGACAGCGAGATGACGGTGCTGGCCGCTTGCGGAATCGGTATCGACCGGCTGTTGCGTCCACTGGTGGTGATATCGCTGGTGGTGGCCAGCGTGGTGGCGGTGTTGGCGACGGTCCTGAACCCTCTGGCCAGCCGGCAGATCGAGCAGGTCAAACTGGAAAGTTCCCGTCGGCCGGGGCTCAATGCCATGACCCCGGGCACATTCACTGAATCCGCCGGCAGCCGCCGCATTTTCTACATCGAGCAATCCAATCCGGCCACCGGTGAAATGTCGAGCATCTTCGCCAGCGATCAGGCGACCGGCAAGGAGGTAGTCATCGTGGCGCGTCGCGGAGAGATGATCCTCGATTCCGCCACGGGTGAAAAGCGCGTGCGCCTGCACGAGGGGCGCATCTACGATGGCAGTCCCGGCAAGACCGCCCTGCGCGTGATCGATTTCCGGCAGCATGAATCCATTCAGGGCGAACGTCCGGTTGGAGAAGCCCCGAAGGCGGTCGAGGACATGCCGACCTCGGCATTGTTCGCCATGCGCACAAAAGATGCCTGGGCGGAATTGCACTGGCGCCTGGCCAAACCCATGCTGGTGGTGGTGCTGGCCTTCTGGGGGCTGCTGTTGGCCCACACGGATATCCGGCGCGGACGCATGGCGAATATTTTTGCCGCGATTCTTGTCTATTTTATCTATTCGAACTTGCTGGGTCTTGGCGTGACCTTGATCCGCAAGGGCCAGGTTCCTGCCCCGCTGGGGCTTTGGTGGGTGCACCTGTTGATGGCCGGACTCGCGGGATTTTTTCTCTGGCGACGCTGGCAGGGACGGCCGCTGCTGGCCTGGCCGGGCCGGAGCCGCCGCGCATGATCGCTATTCTCGATCGCTACATCGGCCGCCGCTTGTTGCTCGGCGCGGCGGTGGTGACCGGTGTGCTGGTGTCGCTCATGACGCTGGTCGTGCTGGTCGACGCCCTGCGCGATTTCGGCAAGGGCGGATTCGGACTGGCGGAACTGGTCGAGTATGTGCTGCTCAGCCAGCCGCGCCGCCTCTACGAAGTTTTTCCGGTAGTGGCGCTGGTCGGTTCCCTCGTGGGGCTGTCAACGCTCGCTATCCATTCTGAACTCATCGCCCTGCGGGCGGCTGGCATATCGGTGGCACGGATTGTCAGCGCTGCCCTGAAGACCGGGCTGTTGCTGGTGGTGGCGGTGGTGCTGCTGGGCGAGCTGGTGGTGCCGATCACGGAATCGCGGGCCCTGGAAGGGCGCGCCAAGGCGCTGGCCACCGGATTGCAGACACGTCAGTCCGGCCTATGGCTGCGGGATGGGAATGATTTCATCAACCTCGGTGAGGTGTTGCCGAATCGCACGTTGCTGCGGGTCACCTTGTACGATTTCCAGGACGTCGGCCGGCCTTGTAACGGCAGTCCCGGGAATTGCGGCAGCGATCGCCGTTTGCAAGCCATGATCTATGCCGAACGTGCCCGTCTGGAGAAACATCGGTGGTCTCTCGATCGCGTGCGCGTCAGCCGTCTGACGGACAGTGGCGTGAAGACCGAGACCCACGATTCCCTGGCGTGGCCGTCGAGGCTGACGCCGGAGGTCATCGCGGCTTTTGCGGTGCGGCCGGAGGCGCTGTCGTTGCTGCAATTACACCGGTATATCGAGCACTTGGCCAAGCACGGTCAGGAAACGGGCCGATACCGGTTAGCCTTCTGGCAGAGGGTGATGCTGCCGTTCGCGGTGGCGGTGATGGTGCTGTTGGCGACACCCTTTGTGTTCCAGCACGCCCGCAGCGGCGGCATGACCGGCCGGTTGTTCATCGGCGTATTGCTCGGCCTCGGCTTCCTGATGGCCAATCGCAGCTTCGGTTACCTCGGCCTCATTTACGGCGTGCCGCCCTGGCTTGGGGCCATGCTGCCGATCGCCGTTTTCTTCGCGCTATCGCTGTGGCTTTTGCGCCGCGCCGGCTGAATTTGCCCGGGCGTTCGCCTTCGGGAGCAGAATAAGGTCGGTGTGCGACAAATAATCGTGCCAGGCGCGCCGATCGCGGTCGATGGCCGCCCATCCAAAGCCCAGTCCGGCGCACAGGAAGGAAAGAAACCCGGCCAAAAAGCGCAGATTCGCCTGACGCCAGCCGATCGGATCGCCATTTCGTGTCACCACCCGCAGCCGCCACGCCCGCATGCCCAGGGTCTGACCGCCGTGGGTCCAGAACCAGCAGAAAAAAAGCCAGATCACCGCCAGCAGCAACAGCTGGAAACCCAGACGCGCGATGAGTGATTGCGTTATGCCGCCGACCAGCGGGACATAAACGAAACCCAGCAGCAGAAACAACGCCAGCAGCAGCAGCCAGTCGTAGGCAATGGCCGCCAGGCGGCGCAACAGGGCAGGGCGATCAGTGTTCGGTAAGTGATTCATGCAGGTTGATTTTTTCGGACGGGACCATGGCCCGAAGGCCGTTTGTGCACACGAGGTTCCGTAACTGCTTGTTGGGAAAGGTCGGCTGGTCCAGAATGATTAAAAAATATACAGAATGCTGTTTTGCCGCGGAATTTTCGCGGGTGTTTAAAAAATATTCAAATTAACTCCGGTGGCCGATATATAGCCAAGCTGGGTGCTTGCGGGCGAGTTGCGCACAATCTTATCCACAGCTTTTGTGGGTAAGCGGCTGGCTGTTTCCGGCATGCGCCAAGTGTCTGTCATCGCTGTCTGTTTGTGCAAGAACATCGCTAGGCGATTGCATTCGCATGCGGTAGGCTTGCCGCCGTTGCCAGTGTTGTCGCGCAGAATTTCCGAGCCTTCATGATCGACATTCCAGCCCATGCCGCGGCGTTGCATTCATCGCTAGCGCCGCCGGAGAGGTAAATCGCGTGCCGTTCAGTCTCCAATTAGTCGAGTTTGGCCACCTGGCTGCCCACCTGGCACTGGCGGTGGCACTGTTGCAGGGTCTGGCGCCGTTGCTGGCGAGGGCGACCGGCATTCCTGCGCTGCGACGCCTGAGCGTCAGCGCCGCTGGTGTGGTGTTTTTGCTGACCACTATTGGCGCGGCCGCGCTGATCCATGCGTTTGTGATTGGAAACTTCTCGGTTAAGTACGTTGCCCAGCACTCGAACGAGGCGCTGCCGCTTTTCTATAAGGTGGCGGCGTTGTGGGGCGGCCACGAAGGTTCGCTGTATCTGTGGGTCTGGGTGCTGACCTTCTTCACGCTGCTGGTTGTCTGGCGCGGGCGGCGCGAGTATCCCGATCATCTGCCGGTTATTCTGTCGGTGCAGGGCTGGCTGACGGTCGGTTTCTTCGGGTTGATCCTGTTCCTGTCGAATCCATTTGACCGGATCTTCCCGGCGCCGGCCGAGGGCCATGACCTCAATCCGTTGTTACAGGATCCCGGCATGGTCATTCATCCGCCAATGCTCTATCTGGGCTACGTCGGCTTCTCCGTGCCGTTCGCCTTTGCCATCACGGCGCTGCTCACCAACTGGAAGAGCGAGCTGTGGAGCGGCCTCATTCGCCGCTGGACGCTGGTGGCCTGGGGCTTTCTGACCACCGGCATCATGCTCGGCGGCTGGTGGGCGTACTACGAACTCGGGTGGGGCGGTTACTGGGCCTGGGACCCGGTCGAGAACGCCTCGTTCATGCCCTGGCTGCTGGGCACGGCGCTGGTGCATTCCATTACCGTCCAGGACCGCCGGCGCATGCTGCACACCTGGAATATCTTTCTGGTGATCGCGACCTTCTCGCTGTCGTTGCTCGGGACCTTCCTGGTGCGTTCCGGGGTGCTGTCCTCGGTGCATTCGTTCGCCGTCGATCCGGGGCGCGGTGCCTATATCCTGGCCTTCATGGTCGTGGTACTCGGTGTCTCGTTCGGCATTTTTCTGGTCCGCGGCCGCTATCAGCAGGCCGAGGAGGCGATCAGCTCGATGTGGTCGCGCGAGGCGCTGTTCGTGTGGAACAACGTGGTGTTCACGGTCGCCTGTGCCAGTGTGTTGCTCGGCACACTCATGCCGCTGGTGGCCGACGCCTTCGGCCACAAGATCACGGTCGGGGCGCCGTACTTCAACCTGGTGCTGGTGCCGATCTTTCTGCTGGCGCTGGCGTTGATGGGTACGGGTCCGCTGGTGCCGTGGCGCAAGGCGAATCTGGAGCGAGTTGGCCGGCGGCTGGCGATTCCGTTCAGTGCCGGTGTGTCTGCCGCGCTGCTGCTGTGGTTTGTGTTCGGAAATCAGTACTGGGTGGGGCCGGTCGGGGTCGGTCTGGTGGCGTTCGTGCTCACCACCCTGGGGCTCGATCTGAATCGGTCGGTGCGCATCCGTCGTGCCCAGTTGGGTGAAGCGTTGCCGCGCGCGGTGCTCGGCACCGTGCTCGGCAACCGTCGCCATTACGGCGGCATGGTGGTGCACCTGGGTATCGCCATCATTGCCGTCGGCATCGTCGGTTCCGGCCTGTTCCGGTCGGAGAAGACGATCACGATGGCGCCGGGCGACGTGGTCGAGGTGGGTGGCGAACGCCTGCGCTTCGATGGCGTGCGCCAGTTGCCGGGACCGAACTACCGGTCGATCCAGGCGCGCGTGACGATCGAAGGCAGCGGTCGCGCCGTCTACCCGGAGCGACGCACCTATCTCAAGCAGGAACAGCCGATGAGCGAGACCGGCATCGATTCCACGCCGCTGCGCGATGTCTACGTGGTGATGGCCGAATCGGCCGGCGACGGCCGCTGGGGGATGCAGGTGTACGTCAACCCGCTGGTGCAGTTCATCTGGTTCGGCGGCTTCGTGATCATTTCCGGTTTGGCGCTGGGGCTGAGTCGCAAGCGCAAGCCGGCCACCGAATCGCCCGCCAGGGCCACCGCGTGATGCGCGCTTTTCTGCTGGTCTGCCTGCTCGCCGTTCCAGCCGTGGTGCTGGCCGACAAGGTCAGCGAAGACCCGATGGAGCGGCGCATGCTCGACATCGCCAGGGACCTGCGCTGTGCCGTGTGCCAGAACCAGCCGGTTTCCGAATCCCATGCACCGCTGGCGCAGGACATGCGCGCGATCATCCGCGACCAGCTCAAGACCGGAAAATCGCCGGATGAGATCAAACGCTACTTCGTCGACCGCTATGGCGACTATGTGCTGATGAAACCGGCGACCCGGGGATTCGGGGCGATTGTCTGGATCGGGCCGGTGTTGTTGTTTGTCATCATCGGCATCGGCGGTTTGGTGTTTTTGCGCCGCCGCTTGCGGACCTCGTTGCCGGCGCCGGTTGCGCTGAGCGCCGAGGACCGCAAACGCATCGACCGGGCGCGTCGTGAGGATGGCGGCGCATGACGGCCCTGCTGGCATTCTCCGCGGGGTTGACGGTTGCTGCGGTGCTGTTGCTGATCCGGCCGCTGATCCGGCCGCTGGCCGGAATCCAAAACGAACAACAGGTGCAACTGCATCTCGTGCGCGACCGGCTGCTGACACAGCTGAACGAACTCGACATCGAGACTGCCGACCGCAACCTGGACCCCGATGCCGCGCGCGACGAGCGCCGCCGGCTGGAGGCAGAGCTGGCGGCCACCCTCCGGGATCTGGAGATGAGCGGCCACGGGTCGGCAGCTACGGGGATACCCCGGCGCCAGTGGCTGATGGTCGCGATCACCCTCGGGTTGTTGCTCCCGCTCCTTGCCGGCACCCTTTATTTCGTCAATCGGACCCCGCTGCCGCCCGCGGAAACCGCCGGCATGCCGGCCATGGTTCTGGAGATGGTGGAACGACTGGAAAAGCGCCTTGTGGCCAATCCCGCGGACCCGGCTGGCTGGGCCCGTCTGGGCCGTTCCTATGCGGTTCTCGGGCGCCTGGATGCGGCCCAGGCAGCCTATGCCCGAGCCTATAAGCTCGCCCCGAAGGACCCCGATATCCTGGCCGATTACGCCTGGCTGCTGTACAGCCAGGACCCGTCCAACACCAAAGGCCTGGTCGGCCGGTTGTACGGGGAGCTTCAGCGACTCCAGCCCAACCACCCCCGGGTATTCTGGTTTCGGGGGTTCGAGGCGTACCAGCGCAAGGACTTCCGGTCTGCCGTGCAGTACTGGGAGCGATTGCTCGCGCAGCTGGAACCCGGCAGCGAGGAGGCCCAGCATCTGGCACGCGCCATTGCCAGCGCCAAGGAACGTTTGGGCTCGAAGTAACTCGTTGGCAGGGTAAGGGTTTAGCCTGATCCCTTAAGCTCAGGGGTCAATTTTGCGACTTGGCCCGATACAAAAAAAGATCTCAAGTGCCCAGCTCGCGCAATAGTGGAGCAATTTTGTCGCGCCAGTCGGTTGGCGAGATTGGGCCGACGTGTTTGTAGCGGATTATTCCCTGTTGATCGATGACGAAGGTTTCCGGCACGCCGTACACCCCGAGCTCGATACCGATGCGACCGTCGGTGTCGGCCAGACTCATCGAGTAAGGGTTGCCGAGTTGTGCCAGCCATCCCAGCGCATCGTTGCGCTTGTCCTTGTAGTTGAGACCGATGATGGGCACGGCTTTCATGCGCGCCAGTTCGACCAGCAGCGGATGCTCGTCGCGACAGGCGACACACCACGATGCCCAGACATTCAGCAGATACACCTTCCCGCGCAGGCTTTCGCTGGTGACGGTCTGGCCAGGTTTGTGCAGATCGGCGAGCGCAAACGCGGGCAGCGGCTTGCCGATCAGCGGCGAGGGGATCTTCTTCGGGTCGCGAGTGAGTGCATAGGCCAGCAGCAGGCCGATGGCCACGAACACCGCGATCGGGATCAGGAACTTTTTCACGGCTTCTTCGGGGCCTTGAAGCTTCCACCCTTCATGGCGTTGGCAGCCTCCGGTGGCATGTATTTCTCGTCGTGCTTGGCCAGCACCTTGCTGGCGTAGAACTGTTTATCGCGCAGCACGCCCTCGGCCACCACGCCTTGACCCTCGCGGAACAGGTCCGGCAGGATGCCTTCGAAGTGGACGGGCAGCGAATGTTGGTGGTCCGTGACCACGAACGCGACCTTGAGGCCGCCGGGTGTTTTCTTGACGCTGTTTTTCTTGACCATGCCACCGAGGCGGAATTGCCGGCCTTCCGGTTGCGCCTTCTCGCCGGCCATCGCCTCGGTCGGGGTGAGGAAGTAGACCAGATTGCTGCGCAGGGCGTTCATCAGGAACAGCACGGCCACGACCAGGCCGATGACTCCCACGGCAATAAAGATCAACCGGCGATGGCGGGCTTTCATGATTTATTTCCCTTGTGTTTGTAGTAGTCGTACAGGCGCTGGCGCGTGCGGCGTGACCGCAGCACGGCCGCGACGACGTTGGCCGCCAGCACCACGGCGGCGATACCGTAGGCCGTCCAGATAAAGGATGTGTACTTGCCGAGATCGAACCAGCTCACGATTTTCCTCCGAACAGGGAAGCCACCCAGCTGGTATTGCGCTCGCGCTCGACCAGGATGCTGCGCATGCGCACCAGCAGCAGCGTGAAGAAGTAGAGGTTGAAGGCGAGGAACATCAGCAGCAGCGGCTTGAGGATGTCCGGGTGGATCGCCGGCTTGGCCGCGCGCGTCACCGAGGCCGGCTGGTGCAGGGTGTTCCACCACTCGACCGAGAAATGAATGATCGGGATGATCGCGACGCTGACCAGCGCCAGCACGGCGGTGGCGCGGGCGGCGCGGCGCGGGTCGTCGATGGCCGCTTCCAGCGACATATAGCCGATGTACAGAAAAAACAGGATCAGCTCGCCGGTCAGGCGCGCATCCCATTCCCACCACGTACCCCACATGGGCTTGCCCCAGATCGAGCCCGTGACCAGGGCCAGGGCGGTGAACGAGGCGCCGAGTGGCGCGGCGGCCGAGGCCAGTACCTCGGTGATCTTGGCGTGCCACACCAGCGTCGCGGCGCCGGCGAAGGCCATGAGCGAGTACACGAACATCGACATCCACGCCGACGGTACGTGGATATACATGATGCGCACCGATTCGCCCTGCTGGTAATCCGGTGGCGAGGCATAAAGACCGTAATAGAGTCCGGCGATAAAACAGACAGCCGTCGCCATCGCCAGCCAGGGGATCAGCCTACCGCTCAGATCGTAGAAGAACTTCGGCGAGCCGTACTTGTGCAGAGGTGTAAACCAGGACATGGGTTAATCCAGAGATACGCGCAGCGCCGCCGCCGTGGCAACCGGTGTCAGTGTCAATGCCATCACCAGAAAAGCGGCTAGCAGGGAGAGGTGTGCTTCGATGCTTTGACCCGAGGCGGCCTGGGCAACGGCCCCGGCCCCGAAAATGAGCACCGGAGTATACAACGGCAGCACCAGCGTCGACACCAGCACGCCGCCGCCGCGCAGGCCGAGCGTCAGCGCCGCGCCGACGGCACCGAGCAGCGACAGTACCGGCGTACCCAGCGCCAGGGACGCGAGCAGTGCGCCATACGCGGACTCGGGCAGGTGCAGTTGCAGCGCCAGCAACGGCGAGATCAGGACCAGCGGCAGGCCGGAGAGCAGCCAGTGGGCGATGACCTTGGCCAGCACCATGACCGCAAGCGGCTGCGGGGCGAGTATCAGTTGTTCGAGACTGCCATCGGCGTAATCGTCGGCGAACATCCGGTTGAGCGAGAGCAGGGTGGCGAGCAGGGCCGCGACCCACACCACACCGGGCGCGAGCGCCGCCAGCATCGCCTTGTCCGGGCCGACGGCGAGCGGGAACAGGCTGACGACGATGGCGAAGAAGATCACCGGCGTCAGCGTGTCGTGCACGCGCCGCAGGGCGACGGTGAGGTCGCGGCGGATCTGGCACAGGGTGGCGTTGAGCAGGCCCATGTCAGCGATCCAGGTCGAGCACCGTGCGCCGGTCATAGTCGAGTCCCAGTTCCTGGTGCGAGGTCAGGATGACCATCCCGCCGCGCGCCAGTTGCGCCAGGATCAGGTCGTTGACCAGCCGCACCGATGAGACATCGAGCGCGGTGAAGGGTTCATCGAGGATCCACAGGCGGCGGTCGGTGACCAGCAGCCGCGCCAGCGACAACCGGCGCTTCTGCCCCTGCGAGAGCAGCTTGGCCGGCAGTCGTGCCTGCGGCGCGAGTCCAAGACGTTCCAGAACGGTTTCGATGACACTCGCCTGACCGGAGGACAGGCAGGCATGGATACGCAGATTTTCAACCGTGGTCAGTTCACCGTGAAAGCCGTGGGTGTGCCCCACGTAGGCCAGTTCGCGGCGGTAGTCCTCGCCGAGCCGGCGAATGGGCATGTCGTCCCAGCGTACCTCGCCGCCGTTGGGCAGCGTCAGTCCGCAGATCGTGCGCATCAGGGTGGTCTTGCCGCTGCCGTTGCGGCCGGTGATGTGCAACAGCTCGCCGGCGGTGAGCCTGAAGCTGAGATCGCGGATCAGGGTCCGGTCACCGCGGGTGCATTCGAGATTCTGGATGTCGAGCAAGGGATGTGCGCCGGTATTGTTCTGGTGCCCCAGGCCGGAGTTGAACCGGCGACCTGCCGCTTAGGAGGCGG
>ERZ1292623.2322-Hain-H51-01um-R1-2322-length-17187-cov-20_pt1 | contig 17187 bp, 19 predicted proteins | sample MGYA00564398_ERZ1292623 | MGnify/ENA primary metagenome ERZ1292623 (study PRJEB36523, sample SAMEA6512633) | groundwater metagenome | collected 2019-01-07 | study: AquaDiva: Metagenomics assemblies of 32 groundwater samples | reverse complement strand
CGTCCAATATACAAATTTGATGGTCTTTTTTTTCATTTTTATATTAAATATAATAGCTTTAAAGAATTTAAAACTAACTATTTCTAATTATGTAATATATTGAGGTATTATTCTAAAGCACGGTTTATAGTGTAAGGTATAGAATCAATTAATGCCCTCTGGCACAATACCTTTATATCTTTGTAATAATTTTGGTTGTTGAAAGGTCCCATCTCCATTACCATATCTTACTAAGAGGTCATAAATATTCTCTGGAAAACCAAAACCAGATTCTTTAGGGTTATATATTAAATAAACTAAATCTTGGTTTTCATCCCCATTTATATCTTCAATTTTAATTTCTTTTGGTTTAACATATCTAAATCTTTGTAATAATTTTGGTTCTCCAAAGTCTTTTTCTTCGCCAGATCTAACTATCAGGTCATAAATATTCTCTGGAAAACCAAAACCAGATTCTTTAGAGTTATATATTAAATAAACATGCTCTGGCTTACCATCATTATTTAAATCTTTGAAAATTTGGGTTGTTTTATACTCAACATTTTCTGTACAACCATTTAAAATTCCAGCTAACCCTGTGATTAAAATAGCTTTTTTTCCAAAATCTTTAATTTTTTTATATGGGTTTTCCATTTAATTAACCTCTAAAACTAATAGAATTCAAGCCTTTTTAAACCTTTCTATTTTGTTACTACTTTCAAGGTATTGTTCTGTATCTTGTATTAATCATAGACCATTCTATTAAAACAAGAATCAAAGAAATAACTAAAAATGGAATTGCTAACTCTCTCCTAATTCTAGATTCTGTTATCTTAGCTATCTTGGAATAAGTATCACGCAATGATTTTTCATCTGCTGCCCTGAAATATTTTCCATCTGTGCTTTGTGCAATTAATTTTAAAGTTTCCTCATCCAATGATAAAGTTACATTTCCTACATAATTTCCACCTTTTTCAGTTCCAATTCCAATAGTATAAATAGTTAATTGATTTGATTTAACATAATTTATAGCATCTTTTAGTGGAACACCCACATTACTTTGTCCATCTGTTAATAATATTAAAATTCTTGGCTTATTACTTTGAAGCAAAACATTTGTACTAGTTACCAGAGCTTCACCGATATCTGTTCCGCCAAGATTTCTTGCTTCTATATTTTTAATAATTCCTTTTACTTTGGGAAGATCATCGCTTAATTCAGACTCAACAGTAGAAGTACCTGCAAAACTCACTACTCCAACCTTACTGCTTCTTGAAATTGAATCAATGAATTCTCCTGCATACAGCTTAGCAGCTTCAATTCTATCTGGAGTAAAATCTGTTGTAAGCATGCTGTTTGATGCATCTAAAGCAAGAACAAAATCAAAATTACTTCCTGGTCCAGAATACCAATATGTTACCCCAGATAATGCCAATACAAATAAGGTAACTACAATTATTCTTATTGTAAGCAAGGATAAATTTTTTGATAATACTTCTCCACCTGTAACACGTTCAATAGCATCAAAATTCGCAAATTTTATTGCTTTTCTTCTTGTTGATTTTAAACTTGTAAGATGAACTATAATTAGTATAGGAATTACAAGTAAAAACCATAAATAATCTGGATTTGAAAAAGTTATCTCCATCTTGTTGCCCTCTTTAAAAATAAGTTTATTATTGGTTTTATAAATGGCTTGTCTGTTTGTATGTCTGTAAAATCAACACCTTCTTTAGATAAAGTATTTCTTATGTTTTTTTCTTGTTCTTTTACAACATTTTCATAAGCTTCTTTAATTAACTCTGGTTCAATTAACATTGTCCTGCCTGATTTAGGATCTTGAATAACTATTTCACCAGCTCCACTCGGTAATATTCTATCTCTTGGATCACGAACCATTATGCAAACAATATCAAATTTTGTTTTTAATAACTCAAAAGATTTTTCAAGTTCATCACTCCAGTCTAGAAAATCAGAAACAACAATTATAACTGAAGTTTCTTTTAAATAATTAAAAATAAATTTAACAGCACTCTGAAAATCAAAACCTCCACCTTCATAATAAGATGGATTTAATAATAACTTAATTATTTCATAGAATTGAGTTTTCCCACGAGATGGTAAGATTTTTGCCTTGACATTATCAGAATAAAGCGCTAATCCAACACTATCTCCAGCTTCCAAAATTGCATGTGTTAATGAAGCAACTAATTCAATATTATACTCAGCTTTTAATTTTTCAGTTGAACCAAATAACATTCTTGAACTGCAATCGACTAAAAAGAAAACATTTACTTCTCTTTCTTCTGTATATTGCCTTATTAAAAGTTCATTTGTTCTGGCACTTGCTTTCCAATCAATTAAAGCAGCATCATCTTCTAAGGTATATCCCCTATAATCTGAAAACTCTAAGCCTTTTCCTTTAAAAACACTCTTATAAGCACCAATAATTTTTGAACTAGCTAAACCCTTTGCTAATATTTCTAATCTTTTTAACGCAGGTACTAAATCTACTTTAAAGAATTTCTTGGGCATTTTATGGAATAGGAACTTTTGAAAGAACTTCTGTTATTATATCATCTGTTTTAATATTTTCAGCCTGACCTTCATAATTCAATAAAATTCTGTGACGCATAACATTATGAGCTACTGCTTTTACATGCGCAGGTGTTACATAATTATTTCCTTTTATTAATGCCTCTGCTTTTGCTGCAATATACAACCCAATACTCGCCCTTGGAGAAGCTCCCCATTCAATATATTGGCCAGAATTGATTTTATATTTGTGGGGGTTTCTTGTTGCATCAACTAACTTAATAACATAATTCTCCACATCTTTGCTTAGATAAACATTTTTGACAAAATCCTGCATCTTTAAAATTTCTTTAGGATTTGTAACTGATCTAAGATTAACTTCATCAAATCTTTGCAATGTAATATTCTTTTTTAGAATTTGGCTTTCTTCGCTGAATTTTGGATACTCAATTTTAATTTTAAATAAAAACCTATCAATTTGAGCTTCTGGCAATGGATATACACCAGAACTTTCAATTGGATTTTGTGTAGCCATTACAAAGAATGGATCAGGCAATTTGTAAGTCTTTGTTCCAATTGTAACCTGCTTTTCCTGCATTGATTCTAGTAAAGCTGACTGGGTTTTTGGAGGACTCCTATTGATTTCATCTGCAATTACAAAATTTGCAAACACAGGACCTTTTGTAATGTGAAACTCATCCTTTTCTTTTATATATGTAGTTAATCCAACTAAATCAGTTGGTAATAAATCAGCTGTAAACTGTATTCTAGAATACTGACAACCAGTAACTTTTGCTATGGTTCTTACAATTAATGTTTTAGCAATACCTGGAATACCCTCTAACAAAACATGACCATCGCATAATAATGCACTTAATAAACCGTTAATTACTTCTTCCTGACCAACAACAATCTTAGAAGATTCATTCCTTACTGCTTGAAGTGTTTTTTGATATTTTTTAACTAATTCAATATTCGGTTTTGGTACAGACTCTTTCATCAAAATTAAATCATTTAGATGTTATAAATAGTTTATGTATCACTTTAAAATGATAATTGGAGTTCTAGTAAGTTATATAAATCAATAAAAGTTTTTATTCTTGATTATGAATATTAAATTAAAGTTGTTATTATATGCAAGTGTATTTGGAAATTTTAGTTCTGCTTTATTAGGACCGATATATGCATTATTTGTTCTAGGGATAAATGGTAGCATAATTATTGCAAGTATTTCTTATGCAATCTATACTTTTGTTTTTGCATTGTTAACAACTTTCATGGGCAGATTAGAAGATTCAAGATTCAACAAAGAAAAAATGGTTTTTTTAGGATACTTAATATTATGTATTAGTAATTTGTTATTTATATTTATTCAAAAAGCAACTGATCTTTATTTATTACAGGCTTTGATGGGAATAGGCGTTGCAATTGTAACACCTGCTTGGGAAGCTCTATATTCATTGGCATTAGATAAAGGAAAAGAAAGTTCTGAATGGGGTTACTGGAATGCAAGCATTGGTATTGCAGCATCTGTAGCAGCTTTGCTTGGGGGGTTTATTGTTAATTATTATGGATTTAAAACTTTATTCGTAATGATGAGTATTTTCCATTTTATTAGCGCGTTGATTTCTGCTTCATTATTAAAAGAACGCAGATAATTATTTTATTTTGTCTATTTTAGCAGCTAATATGAAATCATTTTCGCTTAATCCATTAACAGCATGGGTAAATAATTCTATTTTACATTTACCCCATGTAAAATAAATATCTGGATGATGACCTTCTTTTTCAGCTATTTTACTTGTTTTATTGACAAATTTTAATGCTTCTTTAAAATTTTTAAATTTAAATTCTTTATAGATATGATTATTACTTAATTTCCAGTTTTTAACTTTTTTTAAATATTTTTTAATTAAGAATCTTGGCATTGGAGGCATTCCACCTTCGCAAGAAATACATCTTTTTTTGCTTAATTCCATGATAATAAAATAATTTTTTAATATTTAAACTAAGCTGTTAATTCTATTTTCTTTATTTGGGTTTCTTTTTTTAATTCCATATTATTTGTTATATCCCAATAAAACTGAATAAATCTTTTTACAATAATACTTTCATTATTTAATTTAAACATCTTTGATTTTCCTACATTTCTACTTTGAACTACAATTTTGTTTTTAATTAAATCTTTCATTAATATCTTTAAAGTAGAGTAACCAACACCAGAATTCTTTGCTATATCTACAATACTATAATCAAATGCATTAAATACAACTAAAAAATCCAAGATGCGATTAATAGGATAATCTCCGAATTTCTCTAAAAATACAGATTTGCCTAAGGAAGAATTAATGCTTACCATTATAAGTTTTTATAAAATCCCCTCCTTTTTATTTTTATGAGTAATCATAATAATATTAATAATATTAACAAACTTAACTAGTTTATAAAGCTTATCTTTTTTAGCCTTCAATGATTAATTTATAACCCTTATCGGGTATAAATAGAAGAGTTTATAAAGCTTAAATTTATTAATTTACAAATAAAATCCAGTAATATGGGAAGCAGGATGTGATATAAATTGAGTCTAAGTGAAATAGAACTAACAGTACTAAAAGTAATGTGCTCCAGAAACTTATATGGTGGAAAACATATTAGAATGGAGAAAATTATGCGTAGTGGTTTTCGTTCAGATTTAAGAGGTGAAGTTAAAGATGCGATTTATTCTTTAATCAAAAAAGGATTTATTTTATATGCTAAAAGAAGTAAAGACGCAATTCAACTAAATAAAGAAAAATCTAATGAGATTCAACAATTAATCTATCAAAACATTCAAAGTTAATATTTATAAACAAACGAATGTTATTAATCATATGAATTGGAAACAAAAATTACTTGCCTTGGCAATTGCTATTGTTTTAGTTACATTTATAGCAGTTGGGATAGATACTTTTTACAAACAACCTATAAATCCATGTAATGATATTTATTCAGCACCTAAGACATTTGTTTCAAACTGTGAATTATTAAATGAACAAAATAAAACAAATTGCTTTATAGATCAGCAAAGATTTTACGAAAATCAAAGTATTGAATCACAAAAATGTTATAATAGTTTTCAGCCAGTAGATAATTTATACAAGAGGAATGTTTTTATTATATTAAGTATTTTAGGAGTTCTAAGCATAGTTATTGGTTCACTTGTTAAGAATGTTCATGCATTATCACTTGGTTTAATGCTTGGCGGATTAATTAATATTATTTATGGAATAATAAGATACTGGTCACAGATGAATGAATACTTTAGATTTATCATATTAGGAATTTTATTAGCAATATTAATTTGGATAAGTTATAAAAAATTAAAGTAACTCTAGGGTAGTCACAAACGAAAGATTTATAAAGGAATTAATTCTAAACGAGATTATGAATACAAATAATTTTATCAGGAGAACCGTTAACTATTCGATTGAATTAACTGGTATTGGTTTATTGGCACAGGGAATATGTAAAGAAAATGTAGAATATTCTGCTTATGGTGCGAGTCTTTATATTCTTGGAAAGGTATTTGGAAAATATTTAGATAATAAAGAATTAAAGGGTTTAGAAAGGTTGATTAAAAAATCTGAATAGGAAAATTTATTTAAACATTAATCCTCTAACCAAAATAAGTAAGTTCTTTCTTTTCTTTTTGCTCTTCAGCCTGGCTTTTTTGTTGTACTATATTTTTTAATTTAGATTCAAATTCTTCTGCTTTCTGCAATAATGGCTTGTAATCAACTTTTAAATTTAGATATTTATCAAGAACTTCAATAATCTTAGCAGCTGCCCTTGAATCTGGCAACTGTGAATGTGTTTCAACAAATATTGCACTCATTGGAAAATTAGCCTTTAACAATAATGCACCTGTAACACCCATAATAATTCCTTCCTTTAATAAATCAACTTTGTTTTTCTTAAACATTTCAGAAGATTTATTTGAATTACTGTAAAAAAAAGCCTTTGTATCTGTATTATTGGATGCTACACCTTCTAAACTAATAACTTCTTTAACTTTTAATTCCCTTGCCAACTGTGCTAATTTGTCTGCAAGTTCCCATTCTAAACCACCTACATTTGTTATAGCATGAAATATCATTATATTACTCTTAGAATCATAAAATATTCCTAAAGGCTCTACTATTTTTGAATTGTGCATAGCAACCATTGGCATAATCTGATTGCTTTCAACTCTTCCGATTAATTTTGCTCCCAGATGTTCAATCAGAAATTCAGTTGCAATTGTGCTTACAAAACCGAATCCAGGAAATCCCTCAATTATTATAGGATTTTTTGGTTTTTTTTCAAGTACAATTTCCATTAATAATAAGTAAATTAATTTATTTATAAGTATTTTGTTACAATTTTATAATTAAGAATTATCTTCTTGTAACTCTTTCAATAGTAATTCTAAAGAACCACCAAGAGTTTCTTTTAATTTTTCTGCAAGATAAAACCCTTTAGGAGTTAAAGAGAACCATTCCGTTTCACCATTGTCTTCTAATTTAATAAGATCTTTTTTATATAAAAGAAGTAATCCGCCTATAGCATCTGGTCCAAGTTTATGAATATAAGAATAAGTCTGTGAACCAATTCCTTTATCTTCATATATTTTTGCTAAAGTAGCCAGGGCATATGGTCTATTTAAAGTTTGAACTTCTTGGCTTAAATAATCACTAGAATTTAACGCTTCCAATAAAATATCATTTTTTTGAGTATTGTTTAATGTTTTTTGTCCTCTATCCAATCTCCATTTTTTTGATTTGACCATAAGCTAAGAATTATAGAAAAATATTTAAATCTATTTACTGGTTTTTATTGAATAATATTGATCTCTTGTAATCTTGCATTTTTGTATGTTTATAAATAAAACTTATATCATCAAACATAACTTTCCACCCAAACGGAAAAGAACCTAATGTATTATGGCTTAAAGGGACAATATTAACATCAATATCTGGCCTCAAAGTATAAATTTTCTTGGTAAAATTGTTTACGTTTTTTTGATTGAAAACAAGATCATATTTGGCTTGCACGATACGAGTATGTTCAGAAAAATTATTAAAATATTTAGTATATACGCCGGGTGAAATAGTAGACCATAACTTATTAAGCAAAGAAGATTTTATTTTATTTTTTATTCTTTTAGATATTTGTTTTGTACCAATTCCCTTCATAACAGCTTCTGTAAAATTATCTGCTACCAAGTGAAAGATATTAAAATCAAATAATTTTGAACCAATCATAGAAGTTAAAACCCCATCTAAACTACCTAGACTATAAGTAAATAAACCAACTTCTTCATAACCCAAATAATCTTTTAGATATTTTGTAATGTATAGGAGATCAATAATATTTTGTCTAGTTGTAAAAATTGTTTTTCCTATATTTGGAGAAACACTTTCATAGTCTGCTGGGGCATCTTTTCCAGGATTTAAGCCTCGATATGCTGGAATATGAATTAGTGTGCTTATTGGAAGAATGGTTTTTCTTATAAGATTAATAATCCTACTATAATTATCTAATCTTCCATTCCAATGCATTAAATGAATCAAAGCCACTTTTCTTCCAATTGAACCCAGGGGTTGCGGATCATATTTAAATTTTGTAATTTTAGAATTATCTAAGATAGAATTAAAACATAGAAAACCACTTTTTTCAAAAACATCTGGTTTTTTATTACTAGTAAGAAATCTTTTAGGGTCTTCAAACCATTTTTTAGTATAACTATCAAGAAATCTGTTTTTATCATCTTTAAAATTAATGGTTTTGTCTTTAAGATATTCTAAACCAAAATCAAAATTTGGAATTTTATAATTTTCTAATAATTTTTCTTGTCTTTCTGTTTCCCTTAACTCTAAATTATAAATTTTATCTTTATCTTTTGTAAATAAAAGCATAAATTAATTAAAAATCTTAAATATATAAACTTATTTACTTGTTTTAATCTCAATTACATCTAAATTCTTTAATAAATAATCTTTGCCAACAGCTTGCTTAGTTTTAACATTAATTGCTTTAACAAAATTATTTCCTATATCTGTATGAAGCTTGAATGCAAAATCCAAAGCAGTTGATCTTGGTTGAAGTAAAAAGCAATCTGGCAATGTTCTTCCTTCTGAATCTTGTAATTTATTTACTCCACCCGGAAATATTGCAACATACTCTAATAGATTAAAAACAGCATAATTCAAAATTTCCTGTATTCCAGTACTTCCATATTTATTTAAAATATTTTCTTTGATATAATGTAAAGCGTTTAATTGAGCTAAACTTAATTTTTCTTCATCTATAATTTCAAAATTACTTTCACCAGGTATATAATTAATTAATTTATGTTTTGCAGCTTCTCTTAGAGCAACTTCTGATTCTGCTGAGCAGGGAATTATTTTGTATTCTGGGAATTCTTGTTTTAATCTGTCTAAATTAAATAAACTACCTTCAACATCTATTTTATTAGTAGCTATTATCATTGGTTTTGTTATTTTTCTTAATTCTTTAGCTAAATTAAACAAATCATCTTCACTCCATTCACTTGGATGATGCAATAATTTTAATTTTTTAATAGAATGTTCAACAATTTCTTCTGTAACTTTAAAGCCAGATAATTGTTTTGCCAAAGCTTGTTTAATATTGAAATTTTCTTTTTTTAATGTTTTGACAAATTTTTCCCATCCTTTTTTTAATATTCCTAAATACCAATAATCTAATTCATTTTCTAAAAATTTAACATCTTTTAATGGATCATGCGTTAATGGTTTTACCGCGTTTCCTTTTTCATCTGTGCTTCCTGAAATATCTATAATATGAATTAATGCATCTGCTTCTCTTATATCATTCAAAAATTCTAATCCTAAACCTTCACCCATATGTGCGTTTTCAATTAATCCCGGAATATCATACAATTTCATAGGAACAAAGCGATTATGGTTTATGCAATAACCATATCTTGGATTGCATTGTGTATTAAAATCTTTATCAGCGCATGGAATTTTTACAAAAGCAACTCCTTCCTGGGATTTAACTGTTGTAAATGGGTGAGGAGCAATATCAACTTCTGCTAATGTTGCTGCTTTAAAGAAAGTTGACTTTCCTACAGATGGTTTACCTGCTACTGAAATTATCATAGAATTAATTTAAAGAAGCAAGTTTAAATGTTTTACTAATAATTATTATATAAAACAAATTAACTAAAATCTCCATCTTGTTGGCTTAAATCTCTTTTTCTACCACCATGATGAAGTCTATGGTAACTATAAGATTCTCCTTGAACGCAAGGTATTATTTGACATGAATTCATAGATTTTTCAAGCATTCTCTTTTCAATTTCTTTAGATTTTATTTCTCTTTCTAAATCTTTGTTTGCTTGATATGCAGTTAATATTACTACATCTTCATCGCTCATTGAAGTAATAGTTTTTCCAAATAAAGGATTTCTAGGTTCATATTTTTTATAATGTTCTAAAACCCTATCTCTCCTTCTTGAGTTAAATTCAATATGATTTTCAGCGTATCCTAATATCTCTAAGGGTATTTTCTCTGTTATAGTTAAAGCTAATTCCGTATAATTTACAAATGCTCTTTTTGCTAATCTCAAATAATCAAATGCTTCAAAAACTGTTGAATCTTTTTTTCTAATCACTTTTGGTTTGATCATTTCTAATAATATCTCTTCTAAAGATTTAGTTTCTAAGTAACTTATTTCTTGATTAGATTCTTTTAGTTCTTCTTCTATCTCAACTAAGGTTTGTTTTATATTATCTATAAAATATTGTGAATTTGGTATATTTCTATAATTTTCTAAATCCGATTTACTTAATTGATAACGATTTTTTAATGATTCTTGTGTGCTCCTTGTAGATTTGTATTTATCTAGTAAACCGTTAACATTATTTTTAGTCCATTGTAAAAATTCTTTTTCTTGTTTTAATCCCAACTTTGGAATTTGTTCTTTTGGATTTAACCAAGTGTGTCCACCTATAGTTAAGCCATTTTGACTTTCAACTTCACGTTTCCAAATTATTTCAGAAATCTTGTTTATGATAGAACATTTATTTACTATAGAACCATATCTAAATTCTTCTCCTTTGTGTCTATCTAACATAAATGCTAAAGAAAGGTGATTTATTCTTGGTGTTCTTAATAAATTTTGATTTATGTAATTATATAAATTTTCGAATACTTCTGGGACTACAATTTCTATTTTATATGTTCCTAACTGCTCAAATTCTTTAATTGAATGATAATTTAAATTAGCCATTTTATTCTCCTTAATCAAAAGCCTTCTTTTTATAAAATATTAAATAAACTTCATTAATAATCTCTTTAAGCTTATCTATGGTAAGATCATTATTCTTAACTTTTTCATTAACTTCATTTGCATACTTATTTAATTTTAAAAGTGTTTCTTTATCAGCTATTTTTAAATCATAACCATACACTTTACCACGTTCTTCATAAGTGCATATGGGACTTTTTTGCAAAAATTTTAATAAAATATCAAATCTTGCTATTCCTTTTTCTGCGTTAATTATACCAATTCTTAAATGAGCAAACTCATTTATATAATCTGAATCAAATTTATGTTCTAACATTTTAATCTCTTTAAATAAAAAGTAAATTTTCTATTTATAAATCTTTCCATTTGTAACTACTACAAAAGAATTACATCTTTTCAGGAGCTTCTATTCCAATTAAATTCAAACTAGTTTTGATAACATGAGTAAAAGCTAAAACCAAAGCTAATCTTGTATTTCTTAATTCCTTTCTTTCCTTAATTACAGGACAATTATGATAAAACTCATTAAATTTTTGAGCTAATTCATAAGAATAGTTCGCAATGTAATTAGGTTTTAAATCCCTTAAAGCTTTATTAACAACATTAGGAAAATCATGCATTAATTTAATTAACGTAATTTCCTCTTTTTTATTAAGTAAATTAAAATTAAATTTTTTCTCAAATTTAACTTTTTTTAAGATTGAATTAGCCCTTGCATATGAATATTGTATGTAAGGAGAGCTCTCACCTTCAAAACTCAATGCTTGATCCCAATCAAAAAATACGTTTTTCTCAGGCGCATTTTTTAAGATACTATACTTCAAAGCGCCATAACCAATTATTTTAGCTAATTTTTTATCGTTATTTTTTCTTTTATCTAATTCATTTTGAGCTTTTTTCACAGCTTCATTCATGAACTCAGAAAGCAAAATAACATTTCCTTTCCTTGTAGACATCTTCCCTTCTTGCAATAAAACAAAAGAATAATGAACAATTTCAGGTGATTTATAATTTAATAATTTAAGTGCAGCTTTTAATTGTGTAAAATATAATTTTTGGTCTTCTCCTAAAACAACTATATTCTTATCTTTAGCTTTATTTATCTTATAAATTGTGTAAGCTAAATCCCTTAATCCATATAAAGAAGTTCCATCATTCCTAGTTAAAACAAAAAATGCAGAATCTTCTGGCAAATATTCCCTTAAATCCAAAACTTGCCTATTCTCATTGTCAGTAAATAATTTTTTTGTCTTAGCAAGTTCTTTTAATAAATTTTCACAATCTTTATTAAATAAATATTTGCTTTCATAATCAAAATGATCATATTTAATATTAAGTTCTTCAAAGATTTCTTTTTGTCCTTTAATGCATATTTCAACAATATCATTAAATTGTTTTTTTATTTTTCTATTTCCTTTTTCTAATTTATTCAGTAATTCAAAAACTTTATCTTCAATCTTGGGATCTTGCTCTAATTTTTTATTTATTTCAACATATAATTTAATTAAATCATGGAATTTGGGTTTTTTATTATTTGCAGCTAATACAAGCATTGCAATTTGTTTTCCAATATCATTGATGTAATAATGCGTTTCAGTTTTATAGCCATTAAATTTTATCAATCTTACAATTGCATCTCCAATTAAGGCATTCCTTGCTCTTCCAACATGAGGCTCTGCATTTGGATTAATACTTGTATGTTCAACCAAAGCTTTCTTTCCCTTAATATTTATACTTCCATATCTCTCTTTCATTTTTAGAATTTCTTTAATTGTAATTTCGTTTAATTTACTTTGGTTAATAAAGAAATTAACATAAGCTCCTTTGCATTCAACTCTTGAAACATATTCATCCTTGAAAAAATACTTGCTCAAATTATTTGCAACTTCAGCCGGATTTTTCTTTAATTGTTGTGCTAGCAAGAAACAAGGAAAACTATAATCACCAAAACCAGGGTTGCTTGGAGATTCTAATAAAGTAGAAATATCATTTTCATTTAATTGCGTAGATTTTCTTAGCAAAGTTACAATATGCTGCTTAAAGATATCCATATAATTATTAGATTTAAGAGTTATATAAATTTATTGAATCATGCAATTTTATTATTGAAATAAAAATTGTTAAGATTAATATGTCAAGCAAAACACACAATACACATATTGAGTAAAGAACAAATAATTCAATATAAATTAAGTATAGTGCAATAATACTGCTTATTATCATTAATATAAATATCATATGCACAAGTTCTTTTTTATTAAAACCGAAAAATTCCTCATTATCTTTTATATAAAATGAAATTAAAAGTATAAACGAAAATACGAGTAAAGAAATCAATGATACCGGGATATTAAATACCTCGGCATAAATACTTTTATTTACAACATCGCAGGAAATTTGTTTTGAAATGTCACAAAATGAAGTTGTTTTTGAATAATGAACATAAATTAAATATCCAGAAGTTATAATTGCTAAAATACTCGCTATAATTATTATGTTAATTAATTTATTTTCTCTCATATTAATCCAATTCCTTGGTAAATCTCTTTATTATTAAATTACCAAATGTTCCAACTATAAACATTATCATACATCCAGATATTATATAAATCCATTCTATCAATCCCAATGGAACTGTATCAAATATTTTATCTAAAGATGGAATATAGATAACCATTAACTGTAATAATATTGAAGTTAAGATTGCTAAAATTAACCATTTATTAGAAAACAATTTTAATTTATATTGGGAGCGTATCATTAATACACGAAACATCTCTAGCATTACAATTGTAGTAAATGCAACTGTCTGTGCTTTTAATAAATTTTCTGGCAAATATTTTGAAAATAAAAACAAAACAATTAATGTCATTAATACTGAAGTTAATATTATATTATAAGCCATTGTTCTTGAAACAATATGCTCTTTTGGTTTACGTGGTTTACGATGCATTATATCTTTTGGAATTGCGTCTATTCCTAAAGCTAAGGCTGGTAATCCATCTGTAACTAAATTAATCCATAACAATTCTAAAGCACCTAATGGCAAGGCTATATTTCCAAGTTTATCCCTAAATCCTATTAAAATTGCTGTAAATAAAATTAAGACTTCACCAAAATTGCTTGATAAGAGATAATTAACAAATCTCTTGATATTATCATATATACCTCTACCTTCTTCAACTGCTTTTACAATAGAATGAAAATTATTATCTAATAATATCATATTAGATGCTTCTTTTGCAACATCTGTTCCAGCCCCTACAGCAATACCAATATCTGATTTCTTTAGAGCAGGTGCATCATTTATTCCATCGCCTGTCATTGCTACGACATTACCTTTTTTCTTTAAAGCATTTAATATTCTAACTTTATGCTCAGGATTAACACGGGCATATATATTTATATCATTACAAACATCTTCTAGTTGTTCTTCAGACATTTCATCTAATTCTTGGCCTGTAATTGCACGATCATTCAAACCGATGTTGCGTGCAATAGCCTGTGCTGTTAACTTATGATCTCCTGTAATCATCACAACTTTTATCCCAGCTTTCCTGCATGTTTCAATTGAATCCCGAACTTCTGGTCTTGGGGGATCAATCATTCCAACTAAACCAACAAATATCAAATCCTTAGTTTTTTTACCTTCAGAATAAGCACATCCTAATAAACGCAATGCATTTTTAGCTAAATCTTCATTTATTTTCAAAACAGAAGCTTTTTTCTCATTTGTAAATTTAGTTATTTTCCCATTTAGATTAATATAAGAACATAATTCAAGTATTTTTTCAGGAGCAAATTTAGCAAAGGTCATAATCTTATTATTAATATTATGATGGGTTATCATATATTTACGTTCAGAACTAAACGGAATTTCATCTATTCTTGGATAAATTTCAATTTGCGGGTTAATTCTTAATAATGCCAATTCTGTTGGGTCACCAATATTCGGAAGTTTAGAATCATTGCAATTACTTATAATTTTTAACATTAAATCTTTATTTTTTGAATTTTCATTTACATCAAGAATTTTATTATCCACAAAAATTTTAGTAACTGTCATTTTATTCTGCGTTATTGTTCCTGTTTTATCAGCGCAATTATGAACAATAAATGGTAAAGCGTAAGTTTGACTATCTGTTTCTATATTAAAAACTTCTAAAGATTCTTGTTCAATTTTCACATATCTTATAGGAACATAAACAAAGTTTTCATCTGATAAGAATAGGTTATTTTTTTCTTCTGTAATTGGATTTTTAACTAAATTTATAACTTCTGCTTGAGTTCCGCTAACAAAGACCGTGTAAGATTCTTTTTTAATCAATTCCCTACCTTTAATATAATTAACTCTAGGTTTTTCTAAATATAATCTACCCCTTATCCCTAATTTTGCTAAGATTATTATTAATTGATAAGATAAAGTCTTAGAACTTGTAGTAAATCTTATATAATAATCACTTATATTTCCATCACCTTTTAGATAGCCTTGTAAGAATTTATAGATTATATTTTTAGGTGAATTTAATATAATGGTTGGTATTCTCTTGTTTATAGCATTATCACCAAAAATATCTTTAAATAAAACTGCTAAGTCTTGATTTATGAATTGTAGAGATATAGAAGTTTGGGTCTCATAAATATAGACCTTTAACCCTAATTTTCTTTCTATTAAGTCCTTAAGTCTCTTTACATTTTCTTCTTCATATTTACCTAAATAAAATTTCACTCCGTAATGACCTTTATGTGAGTAAGTACAACCTTCAGCCAAATACCATCCAAATATTTCTGCTATTTCTTCATCCAAAACTAATTTAGTCTCTTCTCTAAACCTACCTTTACGGAAGTTTATAGTAGCTATTTCTTCATTCTTGATTTTAGGTATTAAAACCAAATCATTTTCATTTATTTCTTTAGCTGCAACCCATTCTGCTTCTAAAACCTCCCTTTCTCTTGGTCTTACCATATTGCTTCCAATATGAACTAAATATCTATGATCTTTAAATTTAGCAACCAGTATAGGATGTTCGGGAGTAATTTTTATCAAAGGTAAACCAATTGGTTTTATATGAACCACTTCTCCGCTATAATTCCTCCTAAAAGTTTTTGTTACATTATGAAAATTTCCATCTGCTCCAAGAACAACATCCTTCTCTTTTATTGATTCAATATTTTTTATTCCGTCTTTACATATTATAGTAGTATCTCCAGGAACACAAATTACAGTAGTACTTCCTAAAGTTTCAACAGAAGATAATTTACGCACTAGAACATTCTTTTTAACCATTCTCTGAACTCCCAAAGCTAGAGAAATAGTAACAACTGCTGGTAATCCTTCTGGAACAGCTGCAACAGCCAATGAAATTGCAATCAACAGCATATTACTTAATTTTTCACCTTCAAAAAATCCAGTAATAAGGATTATAATCGCAATTAATATTACAGAAATACCGAGTGTTTTTCCCAAAGCGCTTAATTTTTTCTGCAATGGAGTTTCTTCTTCTTCCTCTTCCTGTATTATATTAGCAATTTTTCCTAATTCTGTTTCCATCGCTGTTTTTATAACAACTGCTTTAGCTCTTCCGCTAACAACATTTGTAGAACTAAAAAGCATATTAATTTGATCAGCTATCTGCGAATCATCTTTTATAACCTGAACAAGTTTCTTTACTGAAACACTCTCTCCTGTAAGAATACTTTCATCGACCTTTAAATCATAAGCTTCAAGTAAATAGCAGTCAGCAGGTATTTTAGAACCTGCTTCTAATAATATTATATCCCCTGGAACCAAAGTTTTGCTTTGAATGATTATATGATTATTATTACGAATAACCAATGTTTGGCCGGATTCTAGTTTTTTTAGTGATTGAATTGCTTTCTCTGCTTTATATTCTTGTAAAAATCCAAGGATTGTATTTAGAACAATAATCGCTCCTATTACAATTCCATCTAAATACTCTTTTACAATAAATGAAATTGACATTGCTGCAATTAAGATATATACAACAAAACTATTTATCTGCTCAAACAATATTTTTAATGCCTTATTTTCCTTTTTTTTCTTTAATTCGTTCAAGCCGTATTTATTCAGTCTAGAATTAACTTCTTCTGATGTTAAACCATTTTCATTTGATTCGAGAAATCTAAATACCTCTTTTTTATCTAACTTATAAAATTGCATTAAAATTAAGTATTTCAGAGGAATAAAAATCTTTCTTTTTAGTAAACTTTAAATATGTTGATAAGTGAAGTTTTAATCAAGGGCCTGTAGCTTAGCCTGGTAGAGCACACGTCTTATATGACTATACCAGGTACAATGTACTTGAGCTAAGAGCACGTGTGGTCGGCGGTTCAAATCC
>ERZ1292623.2321-Hain-H51-01um-R1-2321-length-17190-cov-22_pt1 | contig 17190 bp, 17 predicted proteins | sample MGYA00564398_ERZ1292623 | MGnify/ENA primary metagenome ERZ1292623 (study PRJEB36523, sample SAMEA6512633) | groundwater metagenome | collected 2019-01-07 | study: AquaDiva: Metagenomics assemblies of 32 groundwater samples | reverse complement strand
ACTAACAAATCCCCCTGCTCGCTCTTTACGCCCAGTTATTCCGGATAACGCTCGGAGCCTCTGTCTTACCGCTGCTGCTGGCACAGAGTTTGCAGCTCCTTATTCCTCTGGTACCGTCAGAGTTCTTCCCAGAGAAAAGAGGTTTACAGGCCGAAGCCCTTCTTCCCTCACGCGGCGTCACTCGATCAGGCTTTCGCCCATTGTCGAATATTCTCGGCTGCTGCCATCCGTAGATGTATGGACCGTTCTCAGTTCCATCGTCGGGGATCACCCTCTCAGGCCCCCTACCGGTCGTCGCCTTGGTGAGCCGTTACCCCACCAACAAGCTGATCGGACCTAGGCCGCTCCCAGACCGGCAACCATTGCTGATTGCCTTTACTCGATAGATTGCTCCATCGAGGCCATCGGATATTAGCTCTGCTTTCGCAAAGTTATTTCCGCGTCAGGGGTACGTACCAAGGTATTACTGACTCGTTCGCCGCTCTCCTACGCCAAGGCTTCGGAGAGCACAGCTATCTATTGCTAGACCGCTGCGCGCATCCGTAGCTTTTAGCGAAGGAGCGCACGACTTGCATGCCTTATCCACGCCGCCAACGTTCATCCTGAGCCAGGATCAAACTCTCAAATTAAATATGCGTCTGATTGACTATGATGAACCTGCATTGCCTCGCCATAGCTATAGCGACGGCGGGCAACATTCAATTGTTAAAGTTCTTTCCATAATACAACCGCGATTTCCCCCTTAAAGAAGAAATCGCGGTTGTACAAATTACAACACCGGAATTTTATAAAGTTTATTTCATATCTTTTTTAATTGTAGCAAAGCTGAAATACCTGTCAAGCTGCTACTTGGGCAGGTACGGTATTTGTCTCGGCGGTCTTTTTCTTCGACCTTCCTTTTTTCTTCTTCGGCCCTTCAATTAAACCCTTATCCACCAAAAAATTATGGACCGTGTCAGAAGGCTTTGCGCCGTTTGATAGCCAATACTTCGCTCTTTCCTCTTTTATCTGAATTAAATTCTGGTGCGGATTCCAAGAACCCAAATCCTCAAGATACTTGCCTTGATTCTTGCTTCTTTGTTCTTGGACCACGATCCTGAAATAGGCCTGTCCCCTTTTCCCGATTCTCATCAAACGGATTTTTAACATGGGTTTTATCGTATCACTTTGCTTAATCTCAATCAAGAAAGCTTTGCTTCGGGTATAGCCATTTCAGAACCGGCTCTCGGGGTATATCGTTTTCTTCATAGGGGTAGCCCTTCTTGTAAATGGAATTTCCGTTACTTTGCTCGGATTGCCGATAACTAGGGCGTGTCCACCCCTTTATCCCCTAGCTTATCTACGGCAATCCTTCGCAAAGATACCGGCCATTTACAAGATACTTCCCAAATTCAGAAAACGATATACCCCTGCGGCCGGAATAAAACAGATGGCTATACCCTTCGCAATTCTTTTTCAGATTCCACTACTCGCCAAGCTCGCACCGGCAAAGCCCAAAAATTAAAAGAGGTACCGCGCGACACACGATACCTCTGCATAAATCTAAATGAAAGATCTGCAGCCGATTAAAACATCAAGGAATTTGCGAGAATAGATGAGCTTCGCGCTCAACTTCTTTAGGATCGACTTCGAAATGTGCAACACCGCAATGCCAGTCACTGCTTGAGAGCCAATAGAACTGTCGGAAACCCAGTTCTTTACCATATTTACCGACCAGCTCCATCATTTCCTGTTGTAGTTTGAACACTCTCTCGTGTTGCTTTACATACCCTTCTATGTAATCGTCATCCTCTCGAGCATCGAATGCGACTACACAGACCCACTTTCTTAATTTCATGACTACCTCCTTTTCTGTTAGTCAGTATAATCTTTCTTTTAAAATTGTCAATCAACGAAAAGCCCTCGGGGTATGGCCAATAAGTTAAGAAACCGGTTCGGTGTAGCCGACTTTCTGAACTTTTGCGAGCTCTATATGGTAAAGTGAAAACCGCAAGGCATATGTCGTTTTATTGTGAGGGTATGTTTGATTTCTGAACTACAAGGGAGCAGATAACAAATAACCGAAAGAGAGTGAATAATTTGCCGGAGACAACATAGGGTGGAGGGTTCCCTATTTGTCGGCAAATTTTAGTGAGGTCAATTTCTGAATTGCGAACGGTACTCTCTGAGGATTATTTGTCTGCGAGGCTTGAGAGAAGAAATCAAATATGCCCGAACAACTCCCGAAGACATATACCGAGGGTAGGTTTTCGCGAGCGACCTTTTCAACCCTTCGACCAGCTCAGGATGAATTACTAAAGTAATTCACAGTTGCTCTATCTGTTTCAAAAATTCTAAAATGAATCATCTATGAAGTTTACTCACCTCCACACTCATTCTCACTACTCTCTCTTAGACGGCCTCTCAAAGATAGATGATTTGATTTCCAGAGTTAAAGAATTGGGGATGGATTCGGTGGCACTCACTGACCATGGCAATCTTTACGGTGCGATTGAATTTTATAAAAAAGCAAAAGCTGCGGGAATAAAACCAATAATAGGAGTTGAACTTTATATTGCTCGCGGCAATCATCTTGATAAAAGACCAAACATTGATGACGAAAGATATCATCTTGTTGTCTTAGCCAAAAACCAAACCGGCTACAAAAATTTAATCAAGCTTGTATCCAAATCCCATCTTGACGGTTTCTATTACAAGCCCCGGGTTGATAAAGATTTATTAAGACAGCATTCGGAAGGCCTGATTGCTTTATCCGCTTGTCTTGGTGGAGAAATTTCCCAAACGCTTTTGAATAAAGGCATTGAAGCAGCTGAAAAAATCGCTTACGAGTACCAGGAAATCTTCGGCCCGGAAAATTATTTTCTTGAACTCCAGCAGCATCCTAACATTGAAGACCAAAATCTTGTTAATCCTTTAATTCTGGAACTGGCCAAAAAAACAAAAATACCTTTGGTCGGGACGCAAGATTCCCATTATCTTAGACCGGACGACAGCCATGCCCATGATGTCTTGTTGGCTGTCCAGACCAATAACCGGACCGATGATCGGGACCGACTGACAATGAAAGCTGACGATTTCTCTCTTACCGGCCCGGAAGAAACTTACAAAAAATTCAAACTGATAAACGGGCTCACGGAACCGGGATTGGCCCAAATTTTTGAAAACACCCAGCTTGTGGCCGGCCAATGCAATGTGGAATTAGAACTTGGTAAATTTATTTTCCCCGACTTTGACTTAGAACAAGGAAAAACTGCAGACCAAATGCTCGAAGAACTTACACGCCTGGGCGCGCATGAACGCGGTCTTATTAATAATCCAGAAATCGAAGAACGCAGATTATACGAATTAAAAATTATAAAGGATAAGGGCTATGCCCCTTATTTCCTTGTCGTAGCCGATCTTTTGCGATTTGCCCATGAGAGAAAAATTTATACTACTGTCCGCGGTTCAACTGCCGGTTCGCTTGTGGCCTATTTAGCTGACATTACCAGTGTCAACCCCATAGATTTTCAGTTGCCATTTGAACGATTTTTAAACCCGTATCGTCCTTCTGCACCCGATATCGACATGGATTTTGCCGACAATCGACGATTTGAAATTATTGAATACGCCAAAAAGAAATATGGCGAAGACAAAGTCGCCCAAATCGGTACTTTCGGCACCATGCTCGCCCGCGGCGCCGTGCGCGATGTCGCCCGGGCTTTGGGCAAATCATATGAAACAGGAGATCGCATCGCCAAACTTATTCCTTTCGGCTCCCAAGGATTCCCGATGTCAATCAGCCGGGCCATAAAACTTATGCCAGAATTGCAAAAAGTCTATGACACTGAAGAGGAAGTTCGAGAAATTTTGGATGTGGCCAAAAAACTCGAAGGCACGGTTCGCCACGTTTCTGTTCATGCAGCTGGCATAGTCATCGCTCCTAAACCTTTGACCGAATATGTGCCAATCCAATTCGACCCTAAGGGCAAAGACAATAAAATCACCCAATATGATATGCACGCGGTTGGCGAAGACGGCATAGGGCTTTTAAAACTCGATGTCCTTGGCATTCGCAACCTAGCCATTCTGGAAGATGCCGTGCGACTGGTTAAACATTTTCGCGATATAGATATCGACATAGAAAAAATACCTTTTAATGACAAAAAAACATTTAAGATGCTGGCTGACGGCAACACAGAAGGTGTTTTCCAACTCGGCGGATCAGAAGGCATAACCAAATATCTTAAAGAGCTAAAACCCACAAATGTAGACGACCTTAACGCCATGGTTGCATTGTACCGGCCAGGTCCGATTAATAATATCAATGAATACATTGCTCGAAAGCATGGCAAAAGTCCGATTAAATATTTCCACCCTAAAGCAGAAAAATTTCTTGCCAAGTCATATGGTGTATTGGTTTATCAAGACGACCTTATTATGACCGCGCTGGAATTGGCTGGCTATAACTGGGAATCAGTAGATAAATTCCGAAAAGCCGTCGGCAAAAAAATCCCCGCTGAAATGGCTAAACAGCATGAGATATTTGTTAAGGGTTGCCAAAGCTACAGCGATATGACCAAAAAGCAAGCCGAAGCTATCTGGAATTTGTTCGAACCATTCCAAGGTTACGGGTTTAACAAGGCTCATGCCGCTTGTTATGGCCGGGTGGCTTATCAAACTGCCTACATGAAAGCGAATTTTCCTACCGAATATATGTGCGCCATTCTCACCGCTGAATCAGGCGATACCGAAAGAATATCTGAAATCATTACAGAATGTCAGCGCATGGGTATTTCCGTTATGCCTCCGGATATCAATGAGAGCTATGATACTTTTACGGTTGTGGTTCAAGATGAAAAACCGGGAATTCGTTTCGGCCTCCTTTCAGTCAAAAACGTTGGCGAAAATATTGTGAAGGCAATAACCCAAGAAAGAGAGACGGGTGGTAAGTTTATTTCTTTGGAAGATTTTATCAGCCGGATCCAGCATAAAGATTTGAATAAAAAATCTATGGAAAGCTTGGTTAAATGCGGGGCTTTGGACTCGCTTGGCGAAAGAAATACTTTTTTATATAACCTTGAAGATCTGCTCGTATACGCCCGGGAAATCCAGAAGCATAAGTCAATCGGGCAAGTAAGCTTATTTGGCCAGACCGAAATCCAGCTCCCGCCTTTACGCCTCAAAGAAGCGCCGGCTTTGAGTAAATGGGAAAAAGCAAATTGGGAAAAAGAGCTGCTCGGACTTTTCGTTTCGGAACACCCGATGAAAGATTATCAGATGAAACTTAAACTTGATCACGGCGTTTCGGAAATAAAAGAAATTTTCTCGAAAATCGGACAGAATGTTAAAATCGGCGGGCTTTTAACTAGAATTCAAAAAGTCATAACTCGCAACAACCAACCCATGATTTTTTCTCAAATTGAAGATGTAAATTCAAAAATTGAACTCATTGTTTTCAACGACTTGATCCAAAAAAATCCGGGGCTGTGGCAGGAAAATAATATCATAGTCGTCAAAGGCCGGGTCAACGAGAAGGACGGGGTGCCGAAGATTATCTGCCAGGAAGTGACTCCGGTAGCGACGCTCTCATAGCGAAAAGCCTCTCGGGTACAGTTGTTTCGGAAACGTTCGGCCTCGTACAACTTTTATAGAAATCTTATCTTCTGTTTTTCAGAAAAAACCCTCACTCCTCGTTCGCCTCGCTACAAAGAGTATCTCCTCTTAACGGCTCGGCTCACGAGGTTCCTCAACAACTATACCCTGCGGGCTTTTCGCCCAAACGAAAACCGCTGATGCAATGCAGTCAGCGGTCAAAAAAGCGAAAAGTCCGGATTTTTCTAAACATGGCGAGAAAGTTTAACACTCCTTTCACGAAAATCGATTTCAAGTCTGCAATCTCGAAGGAGCTGAGTTCCGATTTGCCACCTTCCTTTTCGTGGCGCTTGGCCAGGAATAACCAGAATATCCACCCGGCGCGGTTCACCAAACCATTCAATCACGCCTTCAGTTCTCAAAAACTCTTCTTGAGAACCATCAGCAAGTAGAACACTCACAGACTCAGATTCGATTACCAGTTGTGCTTGCTGGGAATGTTCTTCGTAAACAATGAGCTCACGGTTAAAACCGGTATCGATGAGTGCAACTATTGGATCTTCCAATCCAATAAGTTGCACTGGCATAACCGGATGCCCATGTTCATCAATCCAGCCTTCCATCAGTTGACTAAGCATAGGTAGGGACTCCTACCTGAGCATGGAAACGACGAGATTGGGGGAATTTCTCTTTAGCGAGATCTGAAGCCTCAAGAATTGTCTTTCCCAATACATACTCGCCTGTGTCCACATTGATGACTATGTAAAGACCGAAATACTTTTCTTCCAGGCCCTTCTCTTTGACGAGCCTATCATAGATGGCTTGGCCTTTATCGGCGATTTCTCGGAGAGCTTGACGGTCAATCTTACTCTTAAATTCGGCCATAAATCCTCCTTTGTGCTGAAACCAATAAACCATACTCAAACTCATTTGTAAATGTAATCCCGTTTTGATATATTTTCAAATATGTCTGAACAAAAAGACCATCGGGATATTGGCCGGGAGCTGGATCTTTTTAGTTTTCACGAAGTGGCGCCGGGAGCGCCGTTTTGGCATCCCAAAGGGATGATTATTTTTAAGGAGCTTGAAAAATATATCAGAGAACTTCAGGATAAAAATGACTATCAAGAAGTCTCTACTCCGATAATGGTAAAAAAAACGCTCTTTGAAAAATCGGGCCATTGGGAATTTTTCAAGCAAAATATGTTTAATTTTGATGTTGAAAACGAAACTTATTCCTTGAAACCAATGAACTGCCCTGAAAGTGCTTTGGTTTACCAGACAAAAATAAGAAGCTATCGGGATCTGCCTTTGCGTTTGGCTGAAATCGGCCGGCTTCACCGAAATGAATTATCGGGAGTTCTGGGAGGACTATTCAGAGTCCGCCAGTTTACCATGGACGACGCCCATATTTACTGCCGCCAAGATCAGATTAAATCAGAATTCATTAAGATACTGGAAATGACCAAAGAATTTTACAAAAAACTTGGCTTGCCGGTAAGCTATGGCTTAGCCACAAGGCCTGAAAAAGCAATGGGTGACAAAAAACTATGGGACGAAGCCGAAAAAATAATAGAAGAAGCACTTAAAGAAGCGGATCTGAAATACAAAATTTTAGAAGGCGAAGGCGCTTTTTACGGGCCAAAAGTGCATTTTGATATTAAAGACTCTCTTGACCGAACTTGGACCCTTGCCACCGCCCAATTGGATTTTCAGATTCCGGAAAGATTTAAACTGGAATACATAGATGAAGACGGCAAACCCCAAAGGCCGGCCATTATTCATCGGGCAATATTCGGCACTTTTGAAAGATTTATTGGAATTATCACCGAACATTTCCAGGGCGCTTTTCCTTTGTGGCTCGCGCCGGTGCAGACGGTTTTGATTCCGGTTTCGGAAAAACAACAAAAATATGCTGAGAAAATTTTAACCCAATTGAAAGAAAATGGAATTAGAACAGAAATTTATGAATCCGGTGAAACTTTACCCAAAAGAATCCGCGAAGCTGAACTTCAAAAAATTCCATACATTATCGTTGTCGGCGAGAAAGAAGAAAAAAACGAGTCAGTGAACGCAAGACACAAAAACGAGGAAAACGAAATTAAAATTGGAAAATTGATTCATAAAATTAGATCAGAGATAGAAAACAAAACGATATGAGCAGAAAAAAAATAATAATTTCAGTAATCGTGATGGCCGCTGCCGCGGCGGCTTTTTACTTTGTCTGGACTCCTACAAAAACCCAAACACCTAAAACAGCCGAAGAAATTCAAATGGAGATTCAAAAACTGGAAAACCTTTTGAATCGGCTCCGAGAAGACACTAAAAAAGCTGAAAGCGGCGAAGCGGCCTGCATCTTGATTTACACGCCGGTCTGTGGTCAAGACGGCCGGACTTACTCTAATGACTGCTTCGCCTCCGCCGCCGGAGTAGAAGTGGCTCACAAAGGAGAGTGTAAATAGTTATTTCAATCTGCTGATTTTCTTGCCAAGAACATAAAAGGAATAAAATACTTTTCTAAATCTTTTAGGGTAGTTTCATAAATTTTGCCTTTTCCCGCGGCCTCGCAAAACAACTCACGCACTATTGCTATTTCTCTCAAATGCCCTTTCCACCTCAAGTCATTGATCGTCAAATCAAAAAGTTCCAAAGCTCTATGCTCTGCTCCTTTAAACAGCTTTTGATCCTTGTCCTGCCAATTGGCCGCTCTACCTACTTCGGCTCCGATATTGGCCAACTGTTCTTCCAAAGAAAATTTATCCCAGCTTTCTTTTAGGCTTTGCCTATATTGACTCATTAAATTTTTAATCAAAAATTAACTTAGCTACAATTTTCTCTATTTCATTTCTAATTTTCTGGTCTTCTATGCCCCGAGAACGATTATCTTGCAGCGGTCTTAAATTTATAACGGAATCAAATTCTATCATTTCATTTCTTAGTTTGTCGGGATAAAGATTTATACCCCAAGTATCTTCGCTTTTGGATCCGTATTTTTCAATTAAAAAAGTCTGTTCGTCAGAGTGAAATTCGCCGCCGACCGCCATAATTCCCTGCCGAATATCTACGGCCGCTTTTACCAAATCGCCAAATCTTTCCTCGGCGATTCTCTTAAGCTCAAGAATGGCAATTGGTTCATTGATTATTTGGATCTCGGGCATATTTATCTTAACTCTTTTTCTAAAACCCCTCTCGCCACTTGCGGGTTCGCCTTACCTTTTGTTTTCTTCATTATTAAACCAACCAAAAACTGGAGTGATTCCTTCTTCCCTTTTTTATAATCTTCAACCGGCTTTGGGTTTTCGCTAATCACTTCCCGGACGGCAATTTCCAGTTCGCCCATATCCGAAACCTGAGCTAAATCTTTTTTTTCTATAATAACGCTCGGATCTTCGCCGGTTTCAAACATTTCTTTCAGTAAAATCTGTGCCCCGGAAGAAGAAATTTCTTGATGATAAATACAAACAATGAACTCGGCGAAATTTTCCGGAGTTATTTTTATATGCTCCATCTCCTCCACGCCCGTCCCGCGCTCATATAATAGTTTTGCCAATTCGGTAATCAAGTAATTCGCCGCTAACTTTGCTAATCTTTCATTATGCTCTTTCGGCGGCTTTTTCAAATGGCTTAACTTATCCCAAGCATTCAGCTCGGAAACGACTTTTTCAAAATAATCACCAAGCTGCTTATTCACCGTCAAAATTTCAATGTCGTGTTCAGGCAGGTTGTATAGCTTCTTAAACCTTTCGCGCCTTTGATTGGGTAGCTCAACCAACATTGATTTTATTTCTTCTATATTTAAATCTTTTGTATTTATTGGCGGGAGATCAGGTTCAGGAAAATATCTATAATCCTGGGCTTCTTCTTTTGTTCTTTGGGAAAAAGTTTTTTGGCCTGCCTCGTCCCAGCCCCGAGTCTCCTGAACTACTTTCTTGCCTTCTTTTAAAACTTCAGTTTGTCTCTTTATTTCATAATCAACCGCTTGGGCGGCGAATCTAAAAGAATTAATGTTTTTTAATTCAACTTTAGTGCCAAGTTCGCCACCCGGCTTTCTTAAAGACATGTTCACTTCGACTCTCATCTGTCCTTTTTGCATGTCGGCATCAGAAATGCCTAAATATCTTAAAATCATTTGTAACTCTTCCCCGAATTTCCTGACTTCTTCCCCGCTTCTCAAATCCGGTTCAGTTACCAGCTCAAGCAGCGGCACTCCGGCCCGATTAAAATCAATCAGACTAAATTTACCCTCCGGATCATGCGACAAACGACCAGTATCTTCCTCCAAGTGAATTCGCCTTATGCGAATTCTCTTGGAGCCCTCCGAAGCTTTACGCGAAGGAGGGTTACCTATATCTAACCGCCCTTCGCTGCAAAACGGCGCTTGATATTGGGAAATCTGATAGCCCTTCGGAAGATCGGGATAAAAATAGTTTTTCCTCTCAAAAAAAGTGTGCTCGGCGATTTTACAATTTAACGCCATTCCAAGAAGGATTGTTTTTTTGACCGCTTCTAAATTTACAGCAGGAAGAGTTCCCGGATGGCCCATGCAAATCGGGCAGATATTTACATTTGGATGTTTCTCGTCCGAGTCATTCTTTGAATCGCAAAACATCTTAGTTTTGGTATTAAGCTGGGCATGGATTTCAAGGCCAATCACCGATTCATAATCCATATAAGAATTAATTTATCATTATTTTCCCAATAAAAAAAGCTGGCCGATAAAAAAGAAAATGAGTGTTGATATCTAAAAATGTGATCGAGGTAAAATTAGTGATATGATTAATACATCTATGAAAAAAAATATCTTAAGCAGTACTATTTTTGCAACGGCTATATTTTATATTCTTTTATCTTTTGGGCATGATGCTCAAGCCGTAACCCTTGAAATCAGAGGCAACAAATTTACCGTTGACGGCCAAAATAAATTTTTGGTACTGGCTGGATATTTTGACGGCATGGATGCTCCCAACCCGGCCGCTGATTTAAACTACTTAAAATCAAAAGGCTTTGACGGCATAAGGATTTTTCCCAATTGGTGGAACGAATTAAATCCGTTAATTCCGGATTCTGATCCGCTTATAAATAGCGACGGCACTCTTAATCAGGGCAAGCTTAGTCAATTGATCTCAATTGTAGGTACGGCTGATTCAAAGAGCATGATCATTGATGTGTCATTTGCCAGGGAGGTCGTTGACGGAGGATGTAATAACGCAAACCTTAACCCTGGCGTGTTGTGCAAAGAAGAATTTAAAAAAGGCGTAGTGGCCACAGCACAGGCCCTAAGTAATTATACCAATGTTTTCTACGATCTATCAAATGAGCATGATTATCCGGGCATAAACTTTCCGCGCACCGATATTTTAGATTTAAAAAGAAGAATTGAAAATGCTATAGGAACAAGATCGATACTGTCCGTTTCTTCGGCTGACCCAAGTGGGCCAACAGCAGTTGGAATAGCAAACGGATATCCGATGGATATAGTCCACGTTCACTTTGCTGGCGGCCAAGAATTAGGTTCAGATCTCTCTTCGGCGTTAACTCCGGAAAAGCCTACTTACATCGGGGAACCGAATAATACTAGATCAGTTCCGAACTATTCGGCACAAGATCTGATATCCGCGGTTGTAAAAGCCAAGAGAATCGGCATTGCCGCTTGGGTTTTCCATACTGATGCGGGATTCAAACTTAATGGGGTTTCTTTGAGATCAAAATTTGAAGCTAATGAGAATGAAATGGGATTTATTAATTCATTTAAATCAGCCGTTGATGCCACTCCTTGGGGTGGTACTGGACAGCTTCCTCCAAACCCCGGCAACTGCGTTCCCAGACCGACTACCCAGAATCTGCCTAATATGGAATCTCTAGTCCGGCAGGTTGCTTCAGAATATCCAGATTGGTTGACAAATTCATGCCAAAATCAAGGTGGCACTTGGCAATTTATGGATGAGGTTGTAGGCCGACTTAATACCAGAGACCCAAGATTTGGCTTTAACTGTAAACGGGGGAATTGCAATGATCCGTCAAATGACGCAATCTCTTACTATTATGGCTCGGCGCCGGTTCCGCCATCAGGCATCAAAGCTTATGAAGTTTTTGTTATTGATATAATCGGCGGGCATTGCGGCCCTAATCCCAGTCCGGCTTGGCAGAATGTCACTCAGCCAGGCGGAGCTTTAGGCGGATATTTGTACCCGCGAACAGCCGGTTATTCTCTTCCCTCAGCGAATTGGTGCAGCGGCGGTGGTGAGCCGAACCCTCAACCGCCTAGGCCTCAACCTCCCGGACCAGCGCCCGTGCCTGGTTTAAATCCGCCTTTAATAATCGGCGCCGATCCAAACACGGTTAGAGCCGGCCAAAAATTATCAATCATTGGTACTGATTTAACCAGTAATATTAAAATTGAATTAGCCAACGGCCAGTTTAATTATGAATTTAATGCTTCGCTTAACTCACAAAAAACAAACGCTGAAATCACTTTACCCGCTCAAATCCCGGCGGGAAGCTATTTTGTCACTGTAAGCGGACCAGTCGGAAGCGACACAAAAGCAAACCTTTTTACTGTTCAGGGAGAACCGGTTCCAGCCCAACCGCCTGCCGAGCCTCGGGATTTCGGCGAATTAATCCAAAGTATTTTCTCATGGGCTTTGGCTTTAGTTGGAGCGGCGGTATTCATAAATTTCTTCTGGGCCGGGTTTTTATGGTTCACTGCCGCTGGCCGGCCCGGGCCAATCAACCAAGCTAAAGAAAAAATGACCAATGCCCTAATCGGCGCAACTATTCTTCTGGCCAGCTTTTTAATCCTGAAAACTATTAACCCAGACCTCGTCCAACAAATTTTCACTCTGCCGGGGTTATAAACTGCGACTACTTCTCCACCTCTATCCCCATCTGCCGCGCCGTGCCCTCAATTATCTTCATCGCCTGTTCCAAGTCTTTGCTATTTAAATCTTCCAGTTTTTTTTCAGCGATCTGACGGACCTGGTCTTTGGTCACCTTGCCAACTTTGATTTTTTTAGCTTCAGCCGAGCCCTTTTCAATCCCGGCCGCTTTTTTCAAAAGATAAGAAGCCGGCGGAGTTTTTAATCTGAACGAATAAGTCCGGTCTTCGTAAACCGTAATTTCAACCGGGGTGATTTCACCCGATCGGTCTTTAGTCGCTTCATTGAATTTCTGGACAAATTCAGCGATCGCCAGACCGTGAGGCCCCAAAGCCGTTCCAACCGGCGGCGCCGGCGTAGCTTGCCCGCCCGGGATTTGCAATTTTAAAATTGTTTTAATTCTTTTTGCCATTTTTGTCTATGAGCGAAGCGAATACCTACAAAAATGAGCATCCGCCGAAGCTTTAGCGAAGGCGGATAGCCCACATCTACACTTTCTTCACCTGCAAAAAATCAAGTTCCACTGGCGTTTCCCGGCCAAACATCGTCACTAACACCTTAACCTTTCCTCTTTTTTCGTCAATCTCGGCTACTTTAGCGTCAAAGTCTTTAAACGGTCCGTCAGTAATTTTGACATGGTCGTTGATCTTAAATTCAATCTTGTACTTGGGCTCTTCAACACCCATCCGGTCCATCAAAATCTGGATCTCGTCTTCAGAAATCGGCGTCGGCGTGGTGCCTGAACCGATGAAACCAGTGACATTAGGAGTGTTTCTGACTACATACCAGGAATCATCAACCACAATCATTTCAACTAAAACATAGCCAGGATAAATTTTATCTTCAGACATGTATCTTTTGCCGCCCTTTATTTTTATTTTCTTTTCTTTAGGCACTAAAACCCGGAAGATTTTTTCCTGCATCCCCAAAGAATCGATCCTTTGTTCAAGATTTTTGGCCACCGATTCTTCGTAGCCGGAATAGGTATGGACCGCGTACCAATGTTTTTCGCTTGTCGCAATTTGTTTAGGCATATTAGAATAACAGTTTATTTAACAAAGTAATGAACACAAAATCAAGCAATCCCAAAAAAGCGGCCAGAATTACGCTGATTAAAATAACCACGCCGGTGAGCTTAATCGTCTCCTGCCTTGACGGCCAGGAAACTTTCCTAAGCTCAACTCGAACATCTTTAAGAAATTCCATTATTTTCTCCATATTAAATATCAAGATTCTTCACTTCTTTGGCGTAGGCCTGGATGAATTTTTTTCTCGGCGGTACCTCAACGCCCATTAAAACATCAAATATTTTGTCGGCTTCTTCGGCTTCTTCAATGGTGACTTTGAGTAAGACCCGATTTTCCGGATTCATCGTGGTATCCCAGAGTTCAGTAGGATTCATCTCGCCAAGCCCTTTGTAGCGCTGGACATTAATTCCAGTCGTTTTCTCGCCTTTCTCTTTTCTCAATTCTTTTAGAACTTCTTCTTTTTCCGAATCGATATAAGCGTATTGAACTTTACTGCCTTTCTGAATCTTATACAGCGGCGGCTGAGCGATGTAAAGATGGCCAGCCTCAATTATTGGCTTAAAATAGCGATAAAATAAAGTTAAAAGAAGAGTCCGAATATGCATGCCGTCAACGTCGGCATCGGTAGCTATAATTATCCGGTGATATCTTAATTTAGAAATATCAAAATCTTCGGAAATTGACGTACCTAGAGCAATTATTAGAGCACGAATTTCTTTTGAAGCCAGCATTTTATCAACCCGCGATTTTTCTACATTCAAAATTTTTCCGCGTAAAGGCAGAATAGCCTGAAATCTTCGGTCGCGGGCACTTTTACACGACCCGCCGGCCGAATCGCCTTCCACTAAAAACAATTCTGACTCGGCTGGATCTTTTGACGAACAATCCGCCAATTTCCCCGGCAAAGCCAAACCGTCCAAAGCGCCTTTTCTCAAAACGGTTTCTCGAGCGGCCCGGGCCGCAAGCCTGGCTTTAGCCGCCAGAATCACCCTTTCCATTATCCTTTGGGCGTCCTGGGGATTTCTCTCAAGCCAATCAGGGATGGCTTCGCTTAAAACTGCCTCTACCGAAGTTCTGGCTTCAGGGTTGCCTAATTTTGCCTTTGTCTGACCTTCAAACTGAGGCTCTCTTAATTTCACTGAAACAACTGTCGCCAAACCTTCTCTTGCATCTTCGCCGGTCAGATTATCATCTTTTTCTTTAAGGTACCCTTCTTTCCGGGCATAGTCATTCAGAGCCCTAGTCAAGGCCGACCTAAAACCAGTGATATGCATTCCGCCTTCGCCGGTGTAAATGTTGTTGGCAAAAGAAAACTCTTTACTAACTACGTCTTCCAGATACTGGAAAGCAGTTTCAACCATAATCCCCTCGTGCTCTTTGGCTTCGTAAAAAATATTTTCGTGCTTGACCGGTTCGCCTTCGGTTAAAAATCTAATATAAGAAACCAATCCGCCTTCGAAATAAAAAGTGTAAGTCGGGGCCTGGGGGCTCCGTTCATCAATAATGTCAATCCGAACCCCTTTTACGAGATAAGCCTGCTGGCGGAAGTGGTCAAACAAAGTATGCAAGTCCCATTTTATCTCTTTGAAAATTTCCGGATCCGGAGAAAAAGAAACAATCGTGCCATGGTTAAAGCCCTTGGCCGGCTTGCCGTTTTTCCTGACCGGTTTTTTGGCGCGGCCGCGCTCATATTCCTGTTCGTAAAGACCGCCGTCCCGCGAAACCTGGACTTTCATCCAGCTGGATAAGGCATTAACCACTGAAACACCGACGCCGTGTAAACCGCCGGAAATAGTGTATGACTTGCCGCCGAACTTGGCGCCGGCATGCAAAGTGGTCATTACCGTCTCAAGAGCCGACTTTTTTGTCTGGCTATGAATGTCAACCGGAATGCCTCGGCCGTCATCCTTTACCGAAACAGAATTATCCGGCAAAATCCTGATTTTAATATTTTTGGCGTAACCAGCCATGGCCTCATCCAAACTGTTATCCACGGTTTCGTAAATCAGGTGATGCAAACCGGACGGCCCGGTTGAGCCGATATACATTCCCGGTCTTTTCCGGACCGGTTCAAGTCCTTCCAAAACATAAATATCTTTGGCAGTGTAAGACCCGTTATTATTATTTTCTTTCATCCTTTCTTTCGCCATAAAAAAATAACAGCCCCTATTTTTATCTATTATTAGAGGTCGCTATCGCTTGATTGCTATTATTTAATTCTAACAAATTTAATATGCTAAATCAATGAAAAGGCCGCCGGATTGGAAATCGGGCGGCCAGTAGGTGGACGAGAGACGAGAAGAGAGAAATGTTATATCTTTTCTCCCTTTCCCTCGTCATCATCGTCGGTTGGAATAAGAACCTTCCGGAGCGGTTCGTTATAACCGCACTCCGGACAGGTGAGCCGTCCGGCAAAAAAAACCATCGTAATTTCACAACGCGGACAGTCCATAATCTACCTCCTATACTTTAATATGCTACAGAAAGGAAAATCTGTCAACTATCTCAATTCTGCCTTGAACTGCTCGGCCGTCTGCCGGTAAATTTCGTTTTGAATACTATCTACTTCGCTTGAAAACAAAGTCTTCTCATTGCTTCGATAAATTATCCGGTAAGTGTAACTTATCCGGCCTTTTCCGAATTTTGCCGGCTCTTCGTATTTATCAAGCAGTTTAACTTCTTCAACCAAAACTCCGCCGAGGTCACGGATCAAATCAAAATAATTATTGGGAACAAAATCTTTAGCCACGACAAAAGATATGTCTCTGATTATCGGCGGGTACTTGGAAACCGGGACAAATTTATTGCCTAATTTTAATTGCCGCTTTACCCGCCCATCTTCAGACCAAAACAGGCGGATATCGGGCAAGTCCATACTAATCATTGCTAATCTTTCAAGCCCAAATCCGAATGCCCAACCGTTGTATTTAGACGAATCAACGCCTAGTTTATCAAGAACACTTCCTTTAACCACGCCAGCTCCAACCACTTCCAGCCAGTTATCCTCTTTATCTATCTCCATCTCCAAAGACGGATCAGTATAAGGGAATTTATCTTCATTAAAACGATATTTTATCTGGAACCCAAAAATTGCCTTGGCTATAGCCGTCAAGACATTCTGTAAGTCTTGAGTATCGATTATTTTTTTATCTCTTGGAATTAAGTACCAGCCGTCCATCTGATGGAAAACAGGCATATGGTTGCGGTCTATCTCATCTTTTCGATAAACCTTACCGTAGCAAAACGAACCAATCGATTCTTTATTTTTAATTTTTTCCTTTATCTCTGGCTGATTCAACCAGTAATACCACATCACTGTAGTGTGGGTTCGTAATATGTAGTTTTCTGTCGGATAATAAGTATGGGATTTAGAACGAACAGGATGATCTGCAGGAAAATCAAACAAATCAAAACTAATATCGGTGGAAACTATTTCTGGAACTTTTATATCATCAAAATCTGAAAACTGCTCAATTCTAAGGATACGCTGGACAAGTTTGTGAATCGGGCTCTCGGGAGTGCGCGACAAATCCGGCATGCTCAAAAACCGCTTTAAGCGTCTGCTGTCCGGATCGTCTTTCTTATTTAGTTTTTCTATTAAATTCGCCTCTTCCGGAGAATTAATTTCGATATTCATGGGCAAAAAATTCAACGCGGACGACCGGATTTGAACCGGCGATCTCCTCCGTGACAGGGAGGCGTGTTAACCGGGC
>ERZ1292623.2319-Hain-H51-01um-R1-2319-length-17202-cov-5_pt1 | contig 17202 bp, 20 predicted proteins | sample MGYA00564398_ERZ1292623 | MGnify/ENA primary metagenome ERZ1292623 (study PRJEB36523, sample SAMEA6512633) | groundwater metagenome | collected 2019-01-07 | study: AquaDiva: Metagenomics assemblies of 32 groundwater samples | reverse complement strand
CGCTCGCCTTTGAGATTATTGACTGAATGGCTCTGGTTGTAATAGCTCCTGTCCTGCCGGAAAATAACGGATCGCTCGGCTTGAGACTATGCATTTGTTTTTCTAATGCAGGCTTTAATTTTTTAGATATTAGAAAAAATCTGTCTTTTGAGCCTTTTCCACTTCTTACCCATCCAATTCCATCTTCCAATTCCAAATCGCCAGATTTTATTTTTGCAGCTTCGCTTACTCTTAAGCCGGAAGAATAAAGGAATTCTATCATAAGTTTATGTTTCTTATTTTCCGCTGCAGCAATTAGTCTTGCAACTTCATCTTTGCTTAGTACAACTGGAATTTTTTTTGGTATTTGCAAGCCTTCGGGCAAATCAACTGCTTTCCTGAGAACTTCTTTGAATAGAAAACGGATGGACGCTTTAGCAAGAGCCATACTTTTAATTGAAACTCTTTGCGGATTTTCATCATCAACTAAATGCGCAAGAAAAGCTCTTGCGTCATCAGATGTCACATTTTCCGGAGTTTTATTGACGAATGTAAAAAACTTCTCGAGGTGAAAATTATAAGCTTTTATTGTATTTCTGCTATAACCGCGAAGCTTCAACTCTATGCTTAATTTTTCGTAAATTGACATATATAAAATAAGATATTTGAATTTAAGTAATAATCGCTATTAGAGTAAGCCTTTTAAGATAAGATTTTACCTAAGCACATGGTTGAATCTTGGAAAGATTTGGAAAAGCGGATTACAAATACAGATGCTAAAGAACTCAGACATAACTTACTTAATGCTGTTAATTTTATATTAGATAGTTACGGCGCTCCAGGCCAATATTATGGAAGAACTAACAATCAAACTAATGAAATAAATAAAAAATTAATGGAATTTCGCCACGTTCGTGTTATAGCGTTGGGACAAGAAGATGAAACCCTAATGAAAAATCTTTATAAAGAATGCAGCGGGAAAAAAAATATCGATGAGAATTATAGAGTATTTTATGTAGGCTTTTGCAAAGGCACTATGGTACCTTGTTATGGGGATATGATTGGCGAAGAGCCAGGACATTTTGGTCCGTATACTGTTACTCTAAATAGTTTGTGGGGTTTAAAGCAGCTATTGGAAACCGGAAAGGATACTGATTCAAATGGTAACTTTGATAAGTATAATAGAGATGTAGACGCATCATCCAACGGGCCAGAAAGCAATATACATTATAGTTGATTCCAATTGAACATAGGCATTAAATTACTTTCTTTTAGTTAATGTACTATGAAAGCTGTAATTATGGCTGCAGGCAAAGGCACAAGAATGTCGCCGCTTACAGAAACTATACTAAAAGTTTTGATACCTATTAATGGCAAGCCATTTTTATGGTACGTAATTAATAACTTGCATCAAGCAGGCATAACTGATATTTGTTTAATTGTAAGCTATATGAAAGAAAAAATTGCTAAATTCCTGAAAGATTACAACATAAAAGTAACTTTAATTGAACAGCCAGAACCTAAAGGAACAGGACAGGCAGTAAAACTTGCTCAGCCATTTACGAAAGGAGAAGACTTTATTGTTTTAGGCGGTGATAATTTATGGAGCGCAAATGATATCAAAGAAATTGCATCGCGCAAACAAGCCATATCAGGATTAAAAGTTTCTAATCCGGAAAAATATGGTGTTCTTGTTGCAAAAGACGACAAACTTGCGCAAATTCACGAAAAGCCAAAAGAATTTGTTGGAGATTTAATCAATACTGGCTTGTATAAATTTACTCCAAGGATTTATGATATGCTTGTGCAAATTAGACTCTCGCCGAGAGGAGAGTATGAATTGACAGACGCCCTTAATGTATTAGCACAACAGGGAAATATAGAAGTTATTGCAATCAAAGATTACTGGCTGGATTTGGGAACAATTGAAGATATCAAAAAGATAGAAAACTTTCTCAATAACCTTGGAAAGTAAATCTGTCAGGTTCGCACATTAAACCTTCAATAGCATCTGGATTTCGCTCTCTGAATTTTTCAAAAGAAATTATATCCTGCTCCGAGAAGGTGCAATGTTTGAATGGGTGGCTATGTAATAGTATTATTGTTTCTGAACTGCAGAATTCTGAACTAACGTGTGTAAAACTTTGCGAACTTATTTTCGGTTCGTACAAATCAGTTATTATATAATTGTTGTTTTGCTTTTCTCCAATTAGGCATACAGCTATTTCGTGTTGTTGCTCAGATAAATATGTTTGCAAAAGCTTGTCATAACTATTGTTTTGGAAAATAACCTTTCCATTATTCAAGTCAATTGTTAAATCATCATTTAATTTGTCACTCAAAATTTGTCCGGCAAGTATATCTCTTGGGAAAATATAAATTAAAATCAAAACTATCAAGATTAATCCAGAAATTTTTATTATATTTTGTTTCTTGCGCAACTTGTTTAGATATTCTTCGCTATCATAATAGTTTTTGTAATCATTCATTAATTTATGAGAAAGAATAAATTTATATAGTATAGCAAACTGTACATAAAAATGGCACGACGAAGAAGATCGCAAACTTCAAGGAGAAATACTTCATGGGCACGCGTTATATTCTCAAAGGGTGCTCCGCAGGATAGCTTATTATGGCTGCTGCTCGGTATTGGCATTCTTGTTGCTGTAGCTTATTTAATGTAGGACAGCAACATCAGCAATCCGAATAATATGGGCTGATGTATGAAATATATTAGTAAAGAATATTTTCCCAATTTCGATATAATACTATTGTAGTATTTTAATTCAATTATTCTTTTGCCGTTTTTGTAAAGTAAATTTCCAAATGCAGTTCCAATTAAAATTACCCCGAACCACGGTAAGATTGGATAGTAATCAAATGTTGTTGTTGGATAAAAAAATCCAAGCCAAAGAAGATAAGGAAAGTCGAATGTTAAAGTTTGAAGATATAATCCGGCGGCAATTATAGTGAGTCCAGTTACTATACTGGCGTAAATATGTTTTGCAAACGGAATCGCTAAAATGATACTTGCACCAATTAGATGCAAAACTCCAAAGAAAATTAAACCTTCTTTAAAAAATAGAAATGTAAATGCTGTAATTAACATTCCAAGTCCAAAAATAAATAATCCCCGTTTCAAAAACCAAAATTCATAATGTTCTCTTCCATTTGCGCTTAATGTTAAACCAATTCCTACAAGAAGCAAAAATGTAATTGCAATAGTTTTCTGAAATATTCCTAGCAAGCCCGAATATAGATTAAAATTAGTGTAGCCAAAATAATTTAGATTCCAAATAAAATGAAATAAAATCATACCTGTTATTGCTAATCCTCTTGCGAAATCTATTTCCCAGAAACGAGTCGTCATTTGCAATTATATTTTAATTCGTCTTCTAATCTGTCTGTAAGAGCCCGAGCTTGAGAGATATAAGATTTATCTACGTAGTTAATAGAAATAACATAATCTGTTGAATTAAATATATCTATTCTACCAGAAATTAATGGTTTCGGACCATCTGCAGTGTGCTCTAAAAGTATTCCAGTTATAGCAAATCCTTTTTTATCTATATTAGTTTCTGTATCTCTTTTAACAATATTTATTTTTCTGTGCACAAATTCTATAGCTGAGTTTTTAGTATATTCTTTTATAAAGTTGTGAGTTATAGTTCTTATGCGCGGATCTATAGTATTTAGAATATCATCTAAATTTTTTGTAGTTTCATTTCTTTGACTAAATACTGTCATATATCCAGCAAGTAAAGGTGTATTCAAAAAGCTTTTCCTTCACTATGGCAATATAATAATAAAGATACAAATCATTTTATATGTTTTTCAACACTCTACATTTTCTATGGAGGTCCAGACATTTACTGAGCAGCTAACGGAGAAGTTCCGAAGATTTATTGATATATATTATTATGAAGATTTACTTAACAGCATAAGAAAAGATAAGGGTTTTTTATTAATAGATTATAATGTTTTAGCTAAATTTGATTTGGATTTAGCGGATAAATTAATAGATGAATTTCAAGATGTAAAGAGCGCGGCAGAAGATGCAATAAAGCAATTTGATTTGTCGCAAATACGGACACCAATTTGCGCGAGATTTATGAATTTACCTAAATCTGCAACAGTTGTTATAGGAAGTATAAGAAGTAATCATATAGGTAAATTAATTTCGACTGAAGGCTTAATACGCCAATCTTCAGATGTCAGGCCAAAAGTAATTTCTGCAACATTTCAATGTCCGGCTTGCGCAGCTACAATGCTAATTGAACAGAATACTTCAAAACTTAGAGAACCTATGTCGTGCCAATGCGGCAGAAAGGGAAGATTCAAAATGCTTGAACGAAAAATGGTTGATGTTCAGCGCTTAGTCATAGAAGAAGTTCCAGAAACTTTGGCAGGCGGAGAGCAGCCGAAAAAAATTTCAGTTTTCTTAGAAGCGGATTTGCTAGATCCGAGTTTAGAATCTAAAAGATATCCTGGAAATAGAATTACTGTTGTCGGAGTTGTAAATGAAATTCCAATACCGCTTAAAACTGGCGGACAAAGTACAACTTATGATTTAGCAATGGAATGTAATAGTGTAGAAGCACAGCAAGAAGATTTCGTAAATCTTGAAGTTACAACAGAAGAAGAGAAAAAAATCAAAGAGCTTGCTAGCCGTCCTGATATATATGAAAAATTAGTCGATGCAATTGCGCCGTCTATATATGGATACAGAAAAATCAAGGAAGCTATCGTCTTACAATTATTTGGAGGCGTTAAAAAAAGTAGAAATGATAAAACTGTTACGAGAGGAGATATACATGTTTTTATAGTTGGTGATCCTGGTTCTGGTAAGTCGCAATTATTAAAGTATGTTTCATATTTAGCGCCAAAAGCAAGATATATGGCGGGAAAAGGCTCTACTGCAGCTGGTTTAACCGCAACAGTAGTAAGAGATGAATTTATGCGCGGATGGGCTTTGGAAGCTGGAGCATTAGTACTTTGTAATAAAGGTATAGCTATGCTTGATGAATTAGATAAAATGAGTCCAGAAGATACGAGCGCAATGCACGAAGCTCTTGAACAGCAAACTATTACAATTGCAAAAGCAAATATTCATGCAACTCTTCGCGCAGAAACTTCTGTATTAGCAGCAGCAAATCCAAAATTTGGTAGATTTGATAGATATAATCCAATACCGCAGCAAATCCAATTGCCTCCAGCATTAATTAACAGATTTGATTTAATTTTCACAGTTCAAGATATACCTAATAAAGATAATGATATACGGATAGCCTCTCATATTTTGAAATTAGCAAAAGAACCGGATGTAGGTATAAACCAAGACATTAGTCAAAAATTATTAAGACAATATATAGCTTATGCAAAGCAGACTTGCGCTCCTGTTCTAACAGCAGGAGCTATTGAAGAAATACAAAAATTTTATGTTGATTTACGTTCTACTGCTATTGGTTTAGAAGGCGATGTAAAACCCATTCCAATTTCTGCAAGACAACTAGAAGCGCTAGTAAGATTGTCAGAAGCATCTGCAAAAGTTCGATTATCTAAGGAAGTAACGAGAGAAGATGCTCTGCGTGCTGTAGATTTACTTAGGACTTCTCTAAAAGAAGTTGCATTCGATAGCGAAACAGAAAGATTTGATATAGATAGAGTTGCGACAGGAATAACCGCATCGCAGAGAAGCCAGATTTCAGTGGTAAGAAGATTGATAGATGATTTGGTAAAGAAGACAGGAAAGATAATAAGTATTAATGAATTATTGCAGGAAGCAGCAAATGAAGGAATAGAAAGAGATAAAGTCGAATCGGTATTAGATCAATTAAAATCGCGCGGAGAAATATATGAACCTCGCCCGGGTACGATAGAGAGGATAGGATAATGAATACTGAAAAAATGAATGAAACTATACAAACTAAAAAAAGACTTCCGAGCAAAAGTATTTGGATAAATGATATAGTAACAAGAGAAGTAGTAAAAGGGTCTGGCTGGGATCCAAGCTACATAGTTGTAGACGGACAAAATATTTCGAGAGTAAATTTAGTTGCTACAGTTGTTTCTAAATTTGTTTCTGAAGATGGTAATTATGGTTCTATTACATTAGATGATGGAAGCGAAACTATAAGAGTTAAAGCGTTTGGTCCAGATGTAATAAAAATAGAAAATACAAGTGTTGGGAAACTTATACGATTTGGCGGTAAAATAAAAGAATACAACGAGGAGATTTATCTCGCGCCGGAAATAATAAGGAATTTAGAAGATCCAAATTGGATAGTTGTGCATAAGCTTTTACTTGGAAAGCCAAAATCCGAAGTTAAGCAGGAAGAAATAAAAATAGAAATTTCTCAGGCTAAAGCTGAAGAAGAGATAAAGCGCGCAGATCAAAACATATCTAAAACAGTTTTAGATATAATACGTTCATTGTCTGGAAGCGAAGGCGCTGTTTTCGAAGAAGTCATATCAAAATCTGGTTTGGATGACGAGGAAGGAAAAAACGTTATTATAGGTTTATTAAAATCCGGCGATATATATGAACCAAAAAAAGGTAAACTAAAAGTTCTCGATTGAAAATTTATAAATAACACAGCATTAATCTTTTTGTGGTATGGTCACTTCGGGCTTAAACAATATGTTGATATCAAAAAACTTTAAAGAAATTTTTACTGCAGAATTTATATCTGTTACGGGAGGCCTTATAGCAGGATCTCTGCTTGTTTTTCAAGTTGATAAACTTCTGCTTCTGCCGGGTTTGTTTATTTTGATTCCAGGATTCCTCGAAATGAGAGGAAGTATTACTGGATCACTTGCCGCGAGATTGAGCGAAAAATTACATATAGGATTGGAGAAATCAGAGAAACATAAATTAATAATTGAAAATGTAATGGCTGCTTTTACTTTAGCGTTAGTTGTTGCAGCAGCATTAGGAACATTCGCTTATATTGCTAGTTATTTTATTTTCGGTGTTTCATTGATAAGTCTTATCTACATACCGCTACTTGGCTCTATAATTTCAAATTTAATATCCATACCTATTACAATATTTGCAACATTTTGGTTTTTCAAGCATAAAATTGATCCGGATAATGTAATGGGGCCTATTTCAACCACTACTGCAGATATTATAGGAGTTGCTAGCTTACTACTAGCGATTATAATAGTAATATGAAAATATATCATAAAATAATCAAGGAAAGTTTGAAAATTGTAATACTGACATCTATTTTAGGCAGTATTGGCGGAATTGCAGCTGCAAGTATTCATGAGAAATTAATTTTATTCTTGCCTCTTCTTATAATCCTACCAGCAATAAATGATATGGTTGGAGATTTCGGAATTATAATGTCATCAAGATTTACAACAATGCTGTTCACTGGCAAAATAGATAAAAATTGGTCTGATTCTATAGAATTTGCAAAATTATACAAAAATATAGTAATTATAGCTATTATTATGGCTGTATATGCAGCCATAGCATCAAATATAATTGGACATTTTTATGGTTTTGATTTAGATTTATTCGTAATGCTAAAAATTACACTAATATCTATAATATCTGTTTCGCTTTTAGTAATTCTTATGCTGTTTACGTCCGTAATTGGTGGTTTGATGATATTTAAAAAAGGCGAAGATCCTGATAATTTCTTAATACCTGTAAATACAGCTTTAGGAGATTTCGGTAGTTTAGTAATATTTACAATCTTAATAATTATTCTTTTCTAAATCCAATTGCAATTAAATATATTTCTGCCGAATCACTTTTAGAAGATTTCGGCTTAAACATAGATACTGACGCAAAATTTTTCTTTACATCTTTAACAAATTCCTGAAAACCAAGACCTCTAAATGTTTTACAGATAAATTTACCTTTAATTTTAAGAAGGTCTTTCGCAATTTCTAAAGCAACCTTATTTAGTTCTAAACTTAATCCTATATCCATACTTTTTATCCCAGAAAATTCAGGAGAAGCATCGCATAATATAACATCCGCCTTGCCGCTAAGATGCTCTTTTATTTCGTTCAAAGTTTTTTCTTCTGTAAAATCACCAAAAACAAACTTAAAATTTCCATTAAGCTTTGAAAGTATTTTTTTATCAACTCCTATTACTTTACCTCCATCTATAAATTCAAGCGCAACCTGGCTCCAGCCTCCTGGAGAAGCCCCTAAATCTAGAACTTTATCGCCAGCTTTTATCAGATTAAATTTCTTTTGTATTTCCAAGAGCTTGAAGGCGCTTCTAGCTCGATAGTTTTTTTCTTTAGCTTGCTTGTAATAGAAATCACTTTTTTTATCCTGCAGGAAACTCATAAACCGAACTTATCTTGCAGTATTTTAATAACTTCTTGTTGCACTTCTTCTGGAGATTTATGCGCATCTATTAGTTTAATGTTTACAAATGCCTTGTCGCATTATTTAGTAAAATAATGTCAAAATGCTTAAATGCATTTGTTTTGTCCGATAATTATGAAAGCTGTAATTCCTGTCGGAGGCAGAGGAACAAGATTTCACCCCTGGACGCACATTAATGCAAAAGAATTAATTCCGGTTGTAGATATGCTAGACGGAAGGATAAGGGCAGCTATAGATCTAGTAGTAAAAGAAGCTTATATGGCAGGCATTACTGATGCGCTTTTGATTACAGCTATCGGAAAATCAAGCATCAAAGATCATTTAACAAAACAGCAGCAAGTTGGCGAGCTTTCTAACGATATAAGACTGCATTATACCGATCAAAAAGAGCCAAAAGGATTAGGAGACGCTGTGCTGTGCGCTGAAAGCTATACGAAGCACGAGCCATTTGTAGTTTTGCTGGGAGATGATTTTCACGATAAAAATCCCATTCTGCAGATGCGCCAAGTTTATGATAAAATTGATAAGGAAAAATTCGGTGGAATTGTGATAACGCAAAAAGTAGAATTGGAAAATGCAAAACGCTATGGGGTGCTGACTGTAGCAAACGTTGGAGAGATTTTTGAAGTAAAAGCTGTTGTAGAAAAGCCAGAACATCCAGAATCACCCTATGTGATAAGCGGCCGCTATTTGCTGTCTAATTTCATTTTTGATTATATTAAAAAAACGCTTCCAGATAAGAAAGGAGAAATACAACTGACAAACGCAATAAAGTTAATGCTGGCAGATGGATACAAATTTTATGCTGTTGAATTAGAGGGCAAAAGATATGATGTAGGAGAAGCTTCTGGCTGGTTCAGAACAATAAAAGAAATCGGTTCTAATTTTTATAATGCATAATTACTTTCGTATTGTTGCTTTACTTAATTTATTTATCCAGCCATTTTTTAGCACAGCCTTTACAAATCTGTTTCTCTCATTGAAATATTCTATTTCTTCTTCAACCAAGCCAGTTTTATCCCAGATTAATCCAGTGATATACATAGCTGCAAGTGCTCCAACTATAAGGATTACAATCTGTTCAATGGCAAAACTTATATCATAAACTTTCATAAGTGTCAATCCAGCCATAACAAATGATATGGGAGAAAGCATTCTTGTAAATTGAATGTGCCCATAATCAAGGCGCTTTAACTGCGTAATTAATATTTTCTTTTCTGCGCTGATAGCTTTGCGAGTTTGTTTCGGAAGGAAGCGGTGCTTTTTAGCCATGAGTTATAGATAACGCTTTTATTTATATAACTTAGCCTATAGGTATGACAGTCGTATTAAAAATACCTTATGATGCGTCTATAGTAGAATCGCATCGTAGAGGCGCTTCTAAAGGTCCAGATGCTCTCCAAAAAGAGTTAGGTGAAAGGGGTGTCTGGAAAGATGTAGAAATAGACGAAGGGGATTTTGCTAATACCCTTGAAATTATTAGAAAAACTGCGAAGAAAGAATACGATAAAAATAATTTCGTAATTGGTTTAGGCGGCGATCACTCTATCTCTTATGGATTGGTAAAAGCTTTCTTGGAAAAGCATCCTAAAGGTGGTTTAATTGTATTTGATGCACACTTTGACTGTATGGATAACTTTTATCCGCCGACTCACGAGGATTGGTTGAGAGTTTTGATAGAAAAAGATAAGTTCAGCCAGATTTTGCTTCTCGGTGCAAGAAAAAGCCACAAGATAGAAAGAGAATTTGCCAAATCTGTCAAGCTATACGTTAAAGAACCTAAGTTAGAAGCAATTAAAGATTTTATCAAGGATTTTAAAGAAATTTACGTTTCAATTGACATAGATGTCTTAGATTCTAAGTATGCACCTGGCACTGGCTGGCCAGAAAAAGGTGGCATAAGTCCAGAGAAGGCCAAAAAATTGCTTGAATTTCTGAAAAAATCTGGAAAAGTAAAGGGAATGGATTTAGTTGAGTTCTCGCCGCCAAGAGATGTTAACAATATTACAAATAAGGTCGCAGTAAGCTTGTTATCTGGCTTTTTTTAGCAAATTATATAAACCTATTGTTTGTTAAACACTATATGTTGATCGGAAATGAAAAAATAAAAGGTTCAAGGATTTTCTTGCGCGATAAGCCGATAGAATTGCTAATGTGTTTGACACGTGGAAATGCCAAAGAGAAGTATCCATCTATGCTTGCAAAAGACTCAAGATGTACTTACTCTCACACAGTCCACCTGCTCCAGAAAATGGAGAAGGCAGATTTGGTAAAGTTCGAGAAACAAGGACGATTGAAACTTGTTGCTTTGACAAAACGCGGTCAAGACGTTGCTGATTTATTCGATTCGTTGTCAAAAACATTCGAACCAAAGAAATAGCAATAATATGCGCTAAGTAAATGTAAGACTATGTTAGAAGTAACAATAAGCCAATATTTTTATTCTATTGTATTAATTTATTTTTATGTTAGGCACCACTCACCTATTGTTTGCAATTCTTTTTGGCAGCATTTATATCAAATATGTAGGAGCTCCCGAAAGCCTTTTTCTTCAAATATTCTTTGCAGCCACGCTTATGTTAGGGGCGATGCTGCCTGATTTAGATTCTAAACATTCTACAATTTCAAAACAACATCCAACGACATCCAAGATAATAAGGATTTTTAGCGGTCATAGAGGTATTATGCATTCAGTATTTATTCCAGTAGGTATTTTTCTAATAGCTAACTATATGCTGCCAGAATTATTTGGCTTGCCGCCAGAACTTTTTGTAGGATTTTTAATAGGTTATATATCTCACTTAGCTTCTGATATAATAACTATAGGTGGTTTAGAATTATTCCATCCGTTTTCATCGTATAGAATACGAGGCTTTATAAGAACGGGCGGAAAACTTGAAATGATAATAGCAAGTCTAATAGTTGTTTATTTGTTAATCTTCTGAAAGTTTATCAAGCTGTTCGGCATATTGCTTTACTCTTTCAACAGCTGGATTGACAATATATTGCAAAATAAATTCATTAATAATTGGTTGTAGTGAGCCAAATTCATTAACTCTATATCCATCGGCTGTTTTTTCTATCAGTTTCAAATCCTTTAATCTTCGTAGCTGCCGTCTTATATTTGGAGCAGAAGCTCCGGGTTTATTACTTAATTTTTGTTTAAATTGTGGAATATCTAAATGCTCTTTATTTTTTCTTGCAAGCAAAAGAGTATGAAAGATATCAACAATTATATCTCTGCTTTCACCTGGCTGTAATAAACCTATTGATAAAAGAAATTTTTTAGTAAGCTCTCTGCCAGATAGATTTGCAGGCTCTTCGTATTTTCTAAGAGTTATTTCCCGGAGCGGAGTATCTTTCAGAGCTTTTCTCATTTAGGAATGAAGCTCTCCGCCCTTTTTTAATTTGTCTCTTAAGATGTATACAGATTCAATAATCTCTTTTTCAGATTTTGCTCCAGTTATTACAATTCTTCCAGTTCCAAATAACAAGAACGTAATTTTTGCACCTGGTAATTCCGGAGGTTCAGGAAGTTTGTAAACAAGTCCAGGAAATTGTTCTGGTTCATATTCTGTATCTTCAAACTTGAAAACAATTTCATTTAAGTTTAGCTTTCCACCGACTGAGCCGGAAGCAACCATATTTTGTATTACTATGTTTGTATCACCTTTTACTTTTAATCCAATTGCACCTAATTTTCTTACTATTTCTCCAATAGCTTTTTTAGCATCTTTAAGCGATTTAGTTCCAGTGCAAATTATTTTTCCAGAACTAAATAATAATGCAGATGCTTTTACTGGTGCATCCATTTTTAGAATTAATCCAGGAAATTGTTCCGGATTGTATTCAGCTCTGTCAAGTTTTGACGCAAGTCTTTCAAGCGGCAAATCTCTATTAACAGAAGCGGAAACAACAACATTTTGTGTTTTTGCATAAACTCCAGGTATAGCTTTTCTTTTAGTTTTTATAGTACGACCAACTGATTTCATATTTTCTTTTATCATAAGAGCCTCCAAGCACGTATTTAAATCAAAAGATACATTTAAAAAGTCTTTTAAAAATATACCGGTCACAAACCTACTAAAAAGTGTTCATCTCTTATCTTCATTTCAGCTGAATGTTTCTTACTTTCTACTGGATGCTTATCTGTAAATTCTATACTTTTAGCTCCTACTTTTTTCTCAATTTCAGGTAAATAGTTCTGAAGCATACTTATGAGATTTGTACTGGCAAATACTTTTATCGGAACTATATCGCGCTTTTGCAAACCAGCTTTTTTTCTTAAAGATTGTATTGCTCTTGTAAATTCTCTTGCATACCCTGAAGCTATCATTTCTGCAGTTTCATCAGTATAAGCATAAAGTTCGTAGTTTTCTCCATCTAAATTAATTAATTTGTCTAAAAGTTTCTTTTCTATTATAAAATCGTCTTTAGAAAGCTCAAATTCTCCACCTCCGAAATTAAAAGTGTAAAAGCCTTCAATATCGAGCTGCTCAAATATTTTTTGATGGCTGCTTCGATGAAGTTTTGTTATAACTTCTGTCGTCTTTTCTTTGAATTTTGGAGCTAATTTATTATAATCTGGCTTAAGTTCGCGCGATACGCCTTCTATTTTATCGGCCGCAATTATATTAACTATATTTGTCAAATCTTTTATCAAAGATTTCCGGGATGAAATAGCTTTTTTGAGTTTCACAGATTTTGTTACAACAATTATTTCCCTAATAGGCCATCTCAAACCGCGTTTCATTTTCTCTCTCAATGCAAGTATATAAGAAATTAATTTTTGAACCAATTGTATTTCACTTTCTAATTTCAAATCAATCGATTTTTCATCTACATTTGCCCAATCGAGCAAATGAACAGATTCTTCGCTTAATTTAAATTCAGATTTAAAATTTTGATACATTTTTTCCGCCATAAAAGGTATGAGTGGAGAAGACGTCTTCAAAATATCCATAAATACCTGATAAAGAACATAAATTACATCTGTGTCATCACGTTCTCGTGTAGCTTTTATATACCATCTGCTAAGTTCAAGGAATAAATTTTCTACTTCAGCCGGAATTTCATTAAAATAATGTTTATCGAATAAATTTGTAACTTTCTTTACAATCGTATTGGATCTTGAAAGCATATACTCGTCTTCGATTTGTAGTTTGTGTGGTTTTAATTTTGATGGATTTAATTTAGCCAATTTCGCAGTTTCTATTAAGTATTTATGAGTGTTCCACAATACTAAAAGATTACTGACTTTAGCTTCTATATCTGGAAAATTATAATTTAAATCTAATCCAGGCTTACTGCCGCCAATTACATAAAACCGATATGCATCAGCTCCATATTTGTTGAATACTTCGTAAGGAGAAATTACATTACCTTCGGACTTAGACATTTTTCTGCCCTGAGCATCGTTAATAAATCCATGCATATATACTGATTTGTATGCAGGAATTTTTCTCGCCACTGTTGAAAATGAATTCAAAGAATTAAACCAACCTCTTACTTGATCTTTACCTTCGACTATAAAATCCGCAATGAATTCTTTATCTTTAGTAGATGCAAATGTTACGGAACCGGAATCCAACCAAACATCTGATACGTCTGGAACCCGAGACATTTTTCCAGTACATTTTTTGCACTTTAATGTTACAGAATCTATCCAAGGCCTATGTATATCATTCGGAACTTTTCCTCCGAGCGCCTTTAATTCGGCAGTAGATTCGACTACTATTATTTCATCGCAGATTTCACAAACCCATATCGGCAGAGGTATTCCCCAAAATCTTTGCCTTGAAATATTCCAATCTTCTAAATTTTCAAGCCAATCTTTGAATTGTCTTTTACCAGCCCAATCAGGATTCCAATAAATTTTGTTAGCATTTTTTAACATAGTTTTTCTTAATTTTTTGGTTGAAAAAAACCATTGCTCTGTAGCCCTGTAAATTATATCTGTTTTACATCTTGAACAAGTTGCATAATCGTGAATATGCGTTTGTTTAAGTGGTATTATTCCTAAATCTTCAAAAGCCTGTATAAATTTTATATCGTCTTCTCTCGCCTTAAAGCCAGTAAATTTACCCATTCTTTCAGAGTAATGACCGTGTTCGTCTAATTCATTAAATGGAGGAAGATTATTCTTTTTTCCAACTTCGAAATCTTCAGGACCGCATCCGGGCGCTCCGTGAACTAAACCAGTACCTTCTTCTGCTGTTACATATTCTTTTGAAAGTATTACTTTATGCGCATTTTTTAATTTAATTAAATCTTTCAAAGCAGGAATAAATTCAACAAGAGGATGTTTATATCTTAATCCAGCTAGTTTCTTTCCTTTAAATTTCGAAATTATTTTGTAATGCTTATCCATCGCTCCGAAAATTTTCTCTACTAAAGCGTTTGCAACTATCCAAGTTTCGTTTCCAGTTTTAACTTTGACGTAATCTAAATCCGGATGTACCATTACAAATAAATTAAATGGTATTGTCCAAGGCGTCGTTGTCCAAACTAGCAAGTATTCATCTTTCTTATTTGTCACTGGAAGTTTTACAAAAATAGAGTTATCTTTTGCACTTCGGTAAACTAATTCATGTTTAGCTATAGCAGTTGCGCATCTTGGACACCATGTATTTGATTTTAATCCTTTGTATAAATAGCCATTTTTCCAAGCCCGTTTAACTCCCCACCATGCGCCCTCTATGAATTCTTTTTTTATAGTTATGTATGGATTTTCCCAATCCATCCAGACACCAAGTCTTTTGAAATCATTTATCATCGGACCTACGTGCTCGTAGGCGTAATCTTCACATTCTTTTATGAATTTATCAACTCCGATTTTATCTACGATTTCTTTTTTGTTTGTTACTCCTAACTTTTTTTCTACTGCAGTTTCTATAGGCAAACCATGAGCATCAAAACCAGGTTGATCATGTACATTGAAACCCTTCATTCGTAAATAACGACCGTAGCAATCTTTCAGAGAATAATTCCAAGCGTGTCCTAAGTGTATTCTACCAGTTGTATAAGGCGGACCATCCATATATCTATATTTTTTACCATTAGCGACTTTCTTTCTAAGTTTACCATAAATATTCTGTTTGTTCCAGAAGTCAAGTATTTCTGGTTCCCATATAACCGGTTCAAAGTTCATAACCGAGCTAAAGAATATACCTTTAAAGAATTTAGGGTAGAGTGTATAAACCTTTTTATGAGTTTTTAGTTCAAAGAACTGATGATAGAAGTTTGGACAGAGAAATATAGGCCCAAAAAGCTTATAGAAATAGAAGGGCAGAGTACTATTACTAATAGATTGCGCGCTTTTGTCAAGTCGCAGAATTTCCCGCATTTATTATTTGCTGGGCCTGCGGGAGTTGGAAAAACTACTGCTGCTTTAGCAATTGCAAGAGAATTATTTGGTGAAGAATGGAAAGATAGTTTTTTAGAATTAAATGCATCTGATAGCAGAGGTATAGATGTAGTAAGAAATAATATTAAAGAATTTTCCAAAACAAAATCTATTCATGATGATATACCTTTCAAAATTATTTTCTTGGACGAAGCTGATGCATTGACTAAAGAAGCGCAGGATGCTTTGAGAAGAATTATGGAAGATTATGTTAGAACTGTCAGATTCATTATGTCGTGTAATTATAGTTCTAAAATAATTACGCCAATACAATCCAGATGCGCTATATTTAGATTTGAACCTTTACAAAGAGATATTGTTAAAGGTATACTTGTAAAAATAGCCGAAGCTGAGGGTTTCAAAATTAATGAAGATGCATTCGATCTTTTGTATGATGCATCCGAAGGCGATATGAGAAAGGCGGAAAACTTATTGCAGGCGTGCGCTTCTACTACAAAAGATATTACGAGAGATATAGTACGAGAAGTAGTAAGTTTTGCAGAACCAAAAGAAATAGAATTGATTGTCAAGACAGCTATAGCTGGTAATTTTCTACAGGCAAAAGAAAGACTGAATGACGTAATTGTAAGACACGGACTTTCAGGATTGGATGTAATAAAACAAATTCAGAAGGAAACGTGGAAATTAGATATTGAAGAAAAACATAAACTTGAACTTACGAGACTTTGTGGAGAGTTTGAGTTTAGAATGGTAGAAGGTAGCAATGAATTTATACAGTTAGCTGCATTGCTAGCTGAATTCACAAAAATAAAGTCTTAAACGCAGCCACAACTAGGACCGCATCCTCCACCACCACCAAAAACAGTTATCCAATCATCAAGAACTTTTACAGCTTCTTCTATTTTAAAACCGAATTTGTCTTTAAGCTCTTGTATAATTTCGCTTCTTGATATGCCTGATGAGGTGCGGCTCAATAAGTATTCATAAACTTCTTCTTTTGTAATATCTTTTGCTTTGTTTTCCATAGCAATAGACCATAGATATACTTATTTAAATTTTATCCATGTGTTTTATCTATGACGTGGGTAAAAAAATATAGTCCGAAGAAAACATCGGAAGTAATAGGGCAATATGAGAATATAAAGAAATTATATATTTTTGCAAGCCAATTTCCTAGAGTCAGAAAAAGAGCTATAATTGTCTATGGTGGTTCTGGCGTCGGAAAGACATCAGCGGCCTACGCTTTGGCAAATGAATTAAATTGGGAAATCGTAGAATTAAATGCATCTGATTTAAGAAATGAACAATCTGTAATTAGCGTATTAGGAAGCGCGGCAAAACAAGCGAGTTTATTTGGAAATAAAAAATTAATTTTAGTTGATGAAATAGATGGAATGTATGGATTAAAAGATAGAGGGGGTGTAGGTGCGGTAATTGATGTAATAAAAGAATCCAAATATCCTATTGTTATAACCGCAAATAATGTATTTTCATCTAA
>ERZ1292623.2315-Hain-H51-01um-R1-2315-length-17228-cov-23_pt1 | contig 17228 bp, 18 predicted proteins | sample MGYA00564398_ERZ1292623 | MGnify/ENA primary metagenome ERZ1292623 (study PRJEB36523, sample SAMEA6512633) | groundwater metagenome | collected 2019-01-07 | study: AquaDiva: Metagenomics assemblies of 32 groundwater samples | reverse complement strand
GCGTCTCGCGCCGCGAGCTTGTCTCTTCCAATTTGCATTTTCCCAATTGGCGGTGTATTCTTGAAATAGCTCGAACGGAATTCGCTCCTCGCCGCGCCTTGCGCGGCTCGGAATGGGCGGGCGGGCAAAATGAATTAAAAAGCCGAGAGCATTCCAAACTGCCAAAGAACCTAAAAACAAATCGGCTCGAACCATATTTTGTAAGGGCAAAAGAAATTTCTTCATAAGGATTAGAATCCTCATAAAATGGCCTGAAATAAGGGCTTTTTGTTGGTTTTTAAGCTAACCTTGACAAATCGTATAATAGGGTGTATAATGATAGCAGATAAGTGGGGGGTTGTTCCATTAGAGCAATCAAAATCTTGATAATTCTGATGGGACAATTTCGTCCCCAACAGTTCTTTGAGGAGAGTGCTATGGCATTCGAACTTTACCTCGCCCCCGAGCAGAAGAACGGCGGTCGGGTCAATGGCTACGACCTTGAGAGACACCTCTATGAGACCGGTCTCATAGACCACTGTCTCTCCCTTGAGGACGAGGCTGTCAAGGGTTGGATTGCCAACCCCTCGACTTACCCGAAGAGATTCAGGAGGAAGACACTCCTCCTCTGGAAGTCGAGAATGCTCTCGCGTTCCGGCTCCGGCAAAGTCATCGCTATCGCTTGTCTCTACTGGGACGACGATAACGAGGACCAGGACGATCGGGTGGTCGAGAACTGGGAATCGCTTGAGGCTCTGTGGAGCGCCCGCAGCCCCGTCCTCCTCCGCCGCCACCGCCAGAGCTGACAAGTCAGCCGTGAGTCTCATTAGGTAACTCACGTAAAAAGGCGTTAAGCTGCCCGTCCGTCGTGTAGGACAAAGTGCCGATGACCTGAAACAAGGCGTTTGGATTTATCCGGCGCCTTTTTCTTTTTCAGAAATTCAAAGAGCGAGAATTTGCCGCCAAAGCCAGTGAATTTTTCAATAATTTCAAATTGAAAAATTCACTGAATTGAGTTATACTTAACTCAATTAAAAACTTGAAATTGTTAATGCTCTCGGCTTTTTAATTCATTTTGCCCGCCCGATTCATCCGAGCCGCGCAAGGCGCGGCGAGGAGCGAATTCCGTTCGAGCTATTTCAAGAATACACCGTTTTTATATGTCCTCGGGTTGGAAACAAGAAAATAATCATTTAAGTAAAGAGTTTATTTTTTTTTAAATGATTTTTTAGAAACGACTGATTTCATAAATAAAGTCGCCGAGCTTAGGGAAATCATAAACTATCATGGATATAATTAAAAAAGTAATCAATGCGTTTAAGATTAAAATATACAACATTTTTTTACCAAACGAGGATATAACTTCTAATAAGAAGAAGTGGGATACTCTAGCTCAAAATAATTCTAAATTTTTCACTTGGACTGAAAAAGAAGATGCTACTGAAAAAGAATTTAGGGATTCTGGTCTAAGAGATTATACGAATTTAATAAAAGCAGATAGTATTCTACAAGCTAAATTGGATTCTATAAATGCTACCAGCGTATTAGAAATAGGATGCGGCATTGGAAGAATTACAGAATTTTTTATTCAAGATTTTGAAGAAGTATATGGAATAGATATTTCTCGGAAAATGGTAGAGCTAGCTAAGCAACGTCTACCATTAAAGGAAATTCATTTTATTGAAAACGATGGCAAAACCATACCCCTTAAATCAGAAATAATAGATTTTGTTTTTTCGCATGCAACCTTTCATCATATGCCAAGTTATAAAGTTGTTGAGGAAAACTTTAGTGAAATATTTAGGGTTCTAAAGCGGGGGGGGTCTTTAAGGTTCAACTTCGAGGAACAGAAGTTAGCAAGAAAAATTGGTTTTACGGCGTCTATTTTGATAAAAAACTAATAGAGCACTTAAGTAGCAAAGTCGGGTTTAATATAATATATAATAGACGCTTTTTCAGAAAGGAAGGAAAAAGATATTTTATAGTTCTTTTAGAAAAACCACACCCATACGAATGACTTTTAGTTATAGCTTTGATATAGGGTGATAACATCAAACTGCTTTTTAATTTCAAATTTATGTGGCTATTTTAGTGCGATTTCGCTAAGCTGAATTTGGGAACAGGAGTAGAGTGTATCCTCAAACAATAGTGAGTAGCAGGGTGGGGTTAATTGATTTTCGCAAGGTTTAACGATAAACTTGGTATAAATAGTTGTGTAGTAGCCGTTCTAAAACAGGTTCTAACATCGTCCACTACTCTCCGCAATGACAACTTTTTATCGGCGTGACCTAGTAGGTCAGGACCGATCTGCGATCCAAGTGCTTTTTAACCACTTTGTAAAAGATATTTCGTCCAAATCTTATTTGGAAAAGAATTCACTTGTTTACTTAAGATATTAAATCTTTCTTTTAATAGTAACTCCAATTTTCTTTCATCAACTGCTATAAAAGGTTTTTCATCGGCACGCAAAAATACTTGTAACATAAAAATTCCTTTTAACTTTTTCCTTATTGTATCCAAGTATTTTTCTTTATTTTTTATAAAAGCTATGGTTTTAGAATCCAAAATAATATCATACTTATCATGTTTAAAAGGATAATTTTCTAAATCATCCAAATCCCAGTTTGTAAAATTACATGACGGACAAATATCCCTGGCTACTCTCAAAGCTTCTTCGGAAAAATCTATACCTTCTACAATAAAATCATGGTTCGATAACCATTTAGAAAGTTCACCGGTACCGCAACCTAAATCCAAAGCTACACCGGAATAAATACCGGCTTTCTTTAAACTCTCCGATAAATCTACGTCATAATCTCTCCATGGAGTTTCTCCTTTTTTGTAACTTTCCTCCCATGACTCTTTATTCATTATAAATAAATACTAACATTTCTAACAAAACAAAAAAGAGAGACACACCACATGAAAACATGTGTCTCTCTTCTGCTAACGTTACGGTCTTCTTACCCGTCGCCATCAGAACCGCAAGGCGCTTGGCATTTACTGCATGACGGAATGCTCTGACAGCAATTCGCCGCCGTCCCGACTTCCGGCCAGATCTCGGGGTTCAGAAAGCCAAGCAGTGATCCAGCCACCTGCCGCGAAACGACGTACCTCTTCGGATCCGACTGTCCCATTTATACCCCGACCCGCGTGCCTTAAATTACTCTCGGAATTGAGCCCCCAGAAATCCTTGTAATACTTGGATATTCTGGGTACTTAACCCGAGTGGCCCGCATTTTATTCTAAATTGCCATTCTAAATTGCCAAAAAAAGAAACCGGCTCTCAGATGAGAGCCGGGAAGGTGTTAAAGCCTCTCGCGCCTTCTGATTCAAAAACTGGTTTGAGTTCAAAAGCGGGTTCAGGAAATTCCAACGGCAAACGCAGTTCTTGAATAATAGCCTCGGAAAGATCTGAAATCTCTTGGTAAGGATCAACGGCCACGCATGGAATCCGTCCGCCGTGCTCAACCAAATGGCATTCCCTGCCCCAAGCCGAGCTTTTCACCTGAAGCGGAATAATCTGGTCGGGCTGCGTAAAAACCAAAAAGTCTATTCCTTGCCTGTCCAGCTCTCCGCCGTGTTCTGCCCGATAGTAGTGATGTATTTTTTGGGAAGTGATCAAAGTTTGAAGAACTTCTTCGACTCGATTTTCACTTCTTTCCCCTTTCTCCAAATCAGCTCTGATTAAAGCTTGTATTTTTCTGATCCGCTTTTTAGACATGCGCCAAAACCTCCTTTCCCAGAAAACACTTTTATAATTACTTCCCGCACCCATATTATCCAGCCAAATAAAAAATTAGTCAACCAAAAACAGCCCTGAGCTTATTGAATGGGCTGTTTTTGGTCAGTAATCAATGACTAATTAACTATTTAACTAATCACTAATCAACTATCTTCTAGTACTGTCTTCCGAAACCTCCTCCCCGACCGCCGCCAAATCCGCCCCGCCTCGGTCCGCCGCCAAAACCTCCTCTTCCTTCGGTTCTTTCGCCCATGGGTTTGGCTTCGTTGACGGTAATGGCTCTTTCTCCGATTTGCTTGCCGTTCATTGACTCAATCGCTTTCATGGCTTCGTCATCGTTAGACATTTCCACGAATCCGAATCCACGGCTTCGGCCGGAGTATCGATCAGTCACCACTTTTGCCGACTCAACTGCACCGGCTTCGGAGAAAAGCTCCTTCAGCTCGTCATCGGTGGTCTCATAAGGAAGACCTCCTACATAAAGTCTTTTAGCCACTTAACTTACCTAATAACTTTGGGTGCGTGATAAAGTCCAGTCGCTTACAGGTAAAATCAATTTAGAAGCTAAAGGATGTTCAAGTTTAAGGAATGCCGACAAAAATGTACTTTGATACATTGAGGAGGCACGACGCAGAAATTGAACATAAATTTAGCTTCCCTCAGAGGGCATGCAAATTTTGGCCAAATTCTTTGTTGCTCAGAACTCACGTATCAAAGTACACTTGTCCCTCGCGCCTCGAATTTGTCTCAAAATTTGCATGCTAAATTGATTTGCTCCTGTGAGCAACTGGACTGACCCTGATTATTAAGACATAAATTTTTAACCTGCTCGACGCACGCACCCATTAAAATGAGATGCTGACCCCGCACCTTTTAAGGACAAATTCTTTCGTGCGTTGATAGGATAGCTTTCTTTACAAGATTTATCTTTGGATAAAGGAAGAGCTTGCTTTGAAAGCTAAAACGAAAGAATCAAATCAATGCTTGTCCGTAAAAGGTGCGGGGCTGAAATTAACAGGTAAAAAAAATTATAGCATATCGAATTTAAAATTGCAAACTGTGGAAAAAACTGATAGAATTTTGTAGTTTTGGAGACGTGGCAGAACGGCTAATGCACCGGTTTTGAAAACCGGCGCCCGAAAGGGCTTGGAGGTTCGAGTCCTCCCGTCTCCGCCAATTGGAATTTTGCAAATAGTGGGAGATAGATTACGATAGAACTATGAAAAAATTTACTTGTCAGGAGATGGGCGGTCCGTGTGATGTGATCATTGAGGGTCAAACAATGGAAGAAATGGCCCAGAAGGGCGGAGATCATGTCATGGCGACGGCAGATCTGGAACATCAAAAAATCGCCGAGCAGATGAAAAACGAGACCGAAGAAGGAAAAGCCAAATGGTTCGCCTGGTTTAAAACCATCTGGGACCAAAAAGCCGAATCCTAATACTGAAACAGGAAACAATGCTGGTACGCTCAAATCTCGTCTTAATGCAACCATTGAGAATAAGCTTAAAGAGCTAAAGTTGGCGTTGGAAAAAGCAACAGGAGCAGAAAAGATCTATATCATCTTCGTTAACGAGAAGCTGGGATTTTGATTAGTTTTTTACTATCCTCCCGGATTAACCTCTTTCCAGATGGGATTGGATTTCTCAACATTGACCGGCTTGGAAATCGAACAGGATTGATTGGTATTGTCGGTGGCGGTTAAAGTCACATTATAAGTGTTGGATTGGGAATAGGATTTAACCGGATTTTTCTGGGTTGAAGAGCCGCCGTCGCCGAAAAACCAAGACCAGCTGTGATTTTGGTCGCCTTTGCCATCATAAAAAACAGTTTGGTCAGTAAACTGAATCGGGTCGTTGGGAATTAGCTGCTGCTGGCCGGCTACCCGAGCAAAAAAGAAATTAACTTGAGGGTAGGCGTGATTCGGAGTTCTCCAAATGGAAGAAACAATCCAATCAGACGAAACATCATACTGATTCCAAGCCTTAACTCTTGCTCTGTATGTTTTATTAAACTGGAGAATGCCTTGAGGAGTTGAATTTAGAGTTGAAGTATTGCCCGAAGCGCAGGTTCCGTTTGGCGGTCCGCCAAGGCACGAATCCCACTCGGGCGAATTAAAAGAACCCTGATCATCTATCTGAACCTGATAAGCGCTTTGGGGACTCCCGCTAGGATCAGAATAAGTCCAGCCTATGGTTGCCGCCGGACCAGAGACGCAGTAGTTCGGTTCAGTCACGGTAACAGCACTCAATACAGGCGGAAGAGGAGGCGCAACCCACTTTGGAATAAACCCCGGCTGGCCTTCGCCCCTAATTGGCCCCGAAGCGGCTCCGATGTTGAAAACTTCAAAATTAAAATTAAAAAGAAATAAAATAATGACAGCCAACAAAAACGTCGTCGTAAACATAGACGGCGACACCGTATTCTTTTCTTTGCTATCAGCTTTCATGGCTATTCCATCCACATCATGCCGTTTACTAAATTACCCGGAGCGCCTTGCGGTACTAATCGAATTGTGTTTGCCTGGACATTACCAGCTACATCCAACTTCGCCCCCGGCGCCGTTGTCCCGATGCCGACGTTGCCGGCGAAGTAATTTTTTGCCGATGTGTTATTCTGATAGAAACCATATCCTGTGCCATCTGAACGGAAATCTTGATTTGTTACGCCATTGGCAGTAAATGCATAGGAACCAATGTTGGTCCCAGCGGTTGCGCCTGTGACATTGAATTGAGAACCGTAAACATTCCCGCTCGTCCCAGTCATTGTTGATCTGACCCCAATAGCGGACCCAGTTGCGTCTACAACATCCAGTTTCGCCCCCGGCCCCGTCGTCCCGATGCCGACGTTGCCGTTGCCTCTTACATACAAGAGGCTCGTCCCACCATTATTGTTTACGGCGAGCGCAGTTTGCGACGACGTACTCCCACCGTTAATTTGTACTCCATTCCCGCTCGCATGAGCGTTATAGAAGAGCCCAGCATATTCCCCACTTTGGTTAATAGTAGACTGCAATCGAAATGTCCCAGCGTCCCCCACCCCGTCGGTCACAATCATTTCACCGCCACGTACGTCTACTTTCCCAACGGGCGCCGTCGTCCCGATGCCGACGTTGCCGGAGGAATCCATTACCATCTTCCCAAGTATCCCGCTCAGACCCCAGTTATAATTAAGTGCATCAAATTGTTGTTGACGATATACATTAGCGGATTGATCATATGCTTGTAATAGGGCACGAGCAGCGTCTCCAGTGCGCAGAAAATCAACATCAAGAATGACCGCACCACCTATGACATGTAATTTACTTCCCGGCCCCGTCGTCCCGATGCCGACGTTGCCGGCGAAGTAATTTTTTGCCGATGTGTTATTCTGATAGAAACCATATCCTGTGCCATCTGAACGGAAATCTTGATTTGTTACGCCATTGGCAGTAAATGCATAGGAACCAATGTTGGTCCCAGCGGTTGCGCCTGTGACATTGAATTGAGAACCGTAAACATTCCCGCTCGTCCCAGTCATTGTTGATCTGACCCCAATAGCGGACCCAGTTGCGTCTACAACATCCAGTTTCGCCCCCGGCCCCGTCGTCCCGATGCCGACGTTGCCGACGCCGTCATCGTAAATTATGGAATCGCCGATTTGATTGGAGGGATTTGCCCCGCCTGCAAAGCGCGCAATATAGTTAATCGTACCCCCGCCGGTAATACTACTGATAGCCGCTAACGCGCTTTGGATAAGCTGATGCCCACGCACGTTAAATGTATTTACCGCAAAAAGAAACGCCACAATAAATAGAATGATATTGAGATAAAGAATGCTTTTTTTCATAACTATATTATATGAACTTTATTAACTTATTGGAAGAAAATCTGTTAATAACATTTTATGGCAGCAGACACAGAGCTTTGACTCCTGAAGAAGTCTGGATACGCATTCTTGAAGCATTCGGGTCAGACAGATTAACCAATACAACTCCGCGAATGCCATCTTTATAAATCCGCAACGGCGAGGTCGGAGAACCCGGTTCTACCGCAACCTTGCGAATCCTGTCTTGGTAAAGCCTTAGTCCGACATCCGCTCCGTTGTTGCATGCATTAACAACAATTGGAATTAAATTAAAAGTAGCAGTAACTTCTGTATTAGTTGTAATAGAACCTCCACAAACGGGATTAGCGCCCAAAGGAGCACAGGCTCCGCCCCAGCCGGCAAATATTGATCCTGCTTCGGCTTCTGCCGTTATAGTTAAAAGCGTGTCTTTGACATAAGTTACCGTAACTGCCGTAGGAACTGGTATGCCACAGCTAGGGCCACAAGAGTTACCCTGATTATCGTAAACTGTACCGCGTCCTGTGCCTAGTTTAGTGAGAGTTAATGTTACATATTCAACACCTGGAGGCGGGGGAGACGAAGTGGGAGACGAAGTGGGAGACGGGCCAGCATTGCTATTAAAATTAGCAGTTACTGACTTATTGCCATCCATAGTAACACTGCATGAATTTCCGCTTGAACTATTGCACCCAGACCAGCTAGTTGTATAGCCACTATCAGGGCTTGCGGTTAAAGAAACCTTTGTACCACCGGGATAAGGCTCTGAACAATCACTTCCACAATTTATTCCTGAACCAGAGACGCTTCCTTCACTTCCGCGATTAACTGTCAGATTATAGTTACCTGGCGGCGGTGGAGGCGGACACTCTGCCGTAGTACAAGGTTGAGATTCAAAAGACGCACCAAGACAATCATTCCCCCCATTTGCCGGAGCAGGGTTAGTACAGGTGCGAGTACGTGTTTGTGTTCCTGTCTGACCACAAGCCGTCACGCTGCAATCGCTCCAATTACTCCATTCGCTCCAACCGCCGTCAACCTTTGTAACCGTATCAATATGCAATTCTGCTCTTGCGGTAACTACTTTTTTCCCTCCAACTATAACATATACCCATCTCCATCTGGGGTCTGTGGTTAACTCCTCGCCACTATTAAATTGTGGTTCATTCGTCCACTTAACTCCTGACGCGCATGTTAAATTACTGATTTCTGAAGTAATCCCGCCGCAGAGCGAAAAGTTTCCTTCCCCGGTAGCGCCTCCGGAAACTAAATATACGCTACTCATTCCAGTTAATGTTTGATCATCTTTCAGATTACCCTTACAATTTACATATTTAAATTCATTACTGGTATTGTTTAAGGTGATAGTACATTCTAATTCGGCCGAAACATTTTCAGACCAAAAGAAAACACCGCTTAGCGCAAAGATAAACAGCGTTAAAAATATTTTTTTATTAGTTAGATTAATTTGAAGAGTCATAGCTCACATAATTGACTTCCTGGGCGGCCGCATTGTTTGTTTTAAATAAATTTTCTTTGCTCTTAATGCTGATTATCCATGCGCCAATTACTAAATCAGACAAAACTCCCGGCTTCTCTTCAGTTCGAGGAGTATATGTTTCCCCGGGTTTTAGTTTGCCGGGGTTAAGAATTAAAACTTTATTCTTTAAGATAGTCTCGGGTTTAATTTTAAACTTGATTGTCTTGGTTTCTTCATAATTACTTCCGGGCTTGGATGATATTGCAGAACCTTCTACTGTAATAAACTGGCTGTCTGCTTTTATTATATTCCCCCTCATTTCATGTGAAACCTCTTTGTTTGAGTCTGATTGAAAATTAATTGAATATAATTTAATGCCTGCTAAAATTAGAACAACTGCCACAATAATAATCAACATCAATATAGGAATGCTCCTTTTCATAATACTATTTTACTACTATAAGCTTGGGGAACAAATAAAGTTATAAACAATAAAAAAGCCGACCTCCTCCAAGGTCGGCGGCTGATTGTCAATTGGCCTCTTTCACTACATCCTCTCCCACCCATAGTACCTTACTACTTGATAATCGGGCGGGCGAACTGGAAATTTAGGAGTCCGGATCTTACCCGGATCATAGGGGTCTTGATAAAGATCCGGCTCGTTGAGCCAAACCTCATACTTCATCGAGTCCACCTTCTGGACGTTTATTGGGAAACGAATGCTAGTGCCGGTATGCCCACTATTATTCTTTCCAGGGTAATAACATGGCGGTCCGAAAAATCCGCCATTGTCATATAAGGTGAGCGCTGTCTCTTCTGGGATATTCCAGACCGGCCCTGGAAGAGATTTTCCCTGCTCGTCCAGTGCTGTGCCTCGCACTGTGAGAGATTTTACAAGCCCTTGTGGAGCAGCGCACCAATGCTGAAATCCAACCCTACTATCTTCATATCTCCCGCCTACGGGGGTGAATGTCTCATACCGCCACTCTATTTGATCTCCCATCCCCGGAATAACAAAATGCGCGACTTCCCCTTGGAATGGGGGTCGCGACTCTTCTGTGTTGGTTGGAGCTGAAGGCGAAAACAACCCCCCACTGCAGGAACTGGAGACAACCAGCGCTGCTGCAAAAAGAAAAAACACGAACACTGACAAAACCTGTCTGCGCATAGTCAGCCTCCTTTCTGTATAGATTTGTATAGAAATTGGTAAAGAGAAATTGCTAACTCTATTATACCTCTGTTTTCCATCTTTTTGTCAATTGACAAAAGCAAGAAAGTAGGTTACTAAACCATTAATAAATTTTACCTAGAAAGAGTAGCTTTTTTAATCATCCCTTTTGGAATAAAAAAGAAGGTGTGTTTTGAATTTATTGTCGGTATGTAGATTTTTTCTTTTTCGCTGTATTTTCCTGTTATTGGATTTTTAATAATTAAATAGCTCGCCGTCTCTTTTATTAATTCTCCCGCCGTCATTTTACGAACAAGCTTTATCGGGTTGATTCTTTTAAGACTTTCTTAATCACTTCTTTGTCATAAAAAGAAAAAAGCCAATCCGTGCTTTCTTGGTCGCCTAATTCCAAGATTCTTTCAATAATAAAACCTTGATTTTGGATAAAATCCAATTTAGAAAAATCGACATCCCAAAAAAATCTCTTGATATTTTGGTAATTTGATAGTCCATTTATTTTAAATTATAGCAAAAATCAACAATTAATTCTAGCGGCTAGAAACACGTCAATCCCCTTGACTTCCAGCGGGAGTTGGCTAACAGCTTAATTTCTGATAAAATGAGGTTATGAGAATTGAACATTACCCGGTCCAAAAACTCAAAAAAGAAATCGCCGAAATTATCGGCCAATACCTTGACTTATGCGAATATAAAATATTTTTTTTCGGCTCGAGGGTCTCTGACGGCGGCAATCAATACTCTGATATAGATATCGGCATTGAAGGACCGCTTGAGATACCTTACGAAATTATGGCTAAAATTAAGGAAGGTGTCGAAAATTTGCCCATACTCTACAAAATCGAGATTGTTGATTTTAAAAAAGTTTCTCCTGATTTTCGAAAAGTTTCTTCGGCAAATCAGGAATATTTATAAAATGTTATGTCGAAACTTGAAGCAATCATTAAACAGTTTGAACAAGCTGTCCAAAGATTAGATGAAGTCTTGAAGGAATCCAAAAGCTCTATCGTTCGTGACTCCGCCATTCAAAGATTTGAATTCAGTTTGGACCTGGCCTGGAAATCAATAAAAGCTTTCCTTGAAGAAAAAAAAGGCATAAGCTGCAATTCTCCCAAAGATTGTTTCCGCGAAGCTTACCGACAGGCCATAATTGAATACGATGATGTTTGGATCAAGTACGTGGACATGAGAAACGAAACTGTCCACACATACAAAGAAGAGATCGCCGAAAAAATATATTTAGAACTGCCGACGGTACTAAAACATTTGAAGACATTATTAAAAGCATTGAAGTAAACTCCATGATTTCCAGCGGGAGTTTAGGGTTTTAAAATTCTCAAGAATAAAAAAGCGGGCCGTCTGAACATATGTCAGAAAACCCGCCTGATTCCCGAAAAGAACCCAAAGAAAATCTGTCTTTCAAAGTACAGACAGACCTACCTCTCAAAAACCGCATCCCGGGCCAGAGTGAAAGTGAGTTCTTGCTCCGGAGCCAGAACTAAATCTTTACCTCTGGTCGCGAGAACCTGACCAGTTCCGGTTCCGCCGCCAACAGCCGCACCTTTGGCTGCGCCGTCGCGGCCACCAAAAATAGCGCCCAGAGTTGCTCCAACTCCGGCACCAATCCCAATCTTGACTACATCTTTGACTTTAGAACCTTCGCCTTCAAGCCTTAGCAGCTCGGTCTGGATTGGAACCGACACACCGTTATAACTGATGACGGTCAGAGCCAAAGTGAGTAAAGCTGTGCTTTTGACTCTACCGGGCCTTTCCAGTTCGACAATCAGGCCATTCAAGACAGTGCCAACCGAAATAACCGCGTTTCCGGTTTTTAGCGCTTGAACAAGCGAAACACTAAAGGTCTCTCCAACCTGATTCTTTTCAGTTGAAATCGCCTGATCAAGGACGACTTCAAACATTGTTCCTTCCGGAATGGTTACGATTTTAATTTCTGGCAGCGGCGGAGGCAGACCATGAGGCCCTCTTTCTCCTTTAGGACCAGAAAGGCCAGGAATCCCAGACAATCCGGCAGGCCCGGGTTCTCCGCGTAGACCCCGAGGTCCAGACGGACCAGGTACGGCCTTGATTCCCAGACTAGTTATCTTTGAAAGATCAGTTACTCTGTCGGCTACTTTTTGAGCCTCCTCAACCAATTTCTTTAATTCGGCCATCTTTTGTTCTTCGGCTGCCTTCTTTTCTTCTTCAAGGCGGACCGCTTTTTCTTTCTCTATTCTTTCCCGATCCAGTCTTTCCAGTCCCCTAACCACATTTTCAGTTATGGGCTGGAGTTCTGTGCCGTAACGAGGATGCCGCCGGATGCCCTTGAAAAGATGATATTCCCCGACCTCAGTCTTGTAGTACCAATACTGAGGCTTTCCATTCAGATCAAAGAAGATTAGATCCAGGGAATATGGGACCGGTTGAACCGTCGAGACGGTGATGTCGTCTATCGCCTCACTCGTTTCTGTGTCAGCCCAGAGAGCCAGTTTCCCGAATCCACTGAAGGAATTGGGCATCATCGTGGCCATGACTAAAAAAACAGTCATGACGGTGAAAACGATCCCAAGCCGCAAAGCGATGAATCTGGTGCTGATGCCAACGCCAAACAAAACTGAAGCGACGGCCATGGCAGCACAAAGCACCAAGACCAAGGGGATTGCCGGAAGCGGCACGGGAACCAAATAGAAATAGATGGAGAGGAAGAATATCCAAAGAGTGGTAAATCCAATCCACTCAAAGGCCTTCCTCGCCGATTCCCACTCAAATCCCTTGCTGACCGCCAAGACAATTGGAAATGCGGCCAAAAGCCACAAGAACGCGGCCACTCCGCCTAAAAAGGTGGCGATTGAAATGACCGGCCTGGAACCAGTGCTGGCCCCAATAACAAACAGAAACAATACGAAAATCAGAGACAGCCCGAAAGCCATCGAGGCCTTTTTCAGAAACACGAAATAGTTCTGAAGAAGGGCATTGGCCCTGTTCAAAGCGGCTCCGCCGACATCCTTGCCCAAACCCAAAAGTTCCCGGACAAGTTCATAGAATTCTCTCATTGTCCTGTCTCCTTTTCTTTAACCAGAACCAGCTTTCTGTGACCAGCTATTGATTGTTGCTCTCCATCCTTTTATCTCATCGGTTGCCCTTCTTGTCCATTTGGGCAACAGAACCTCTACTTTCTTCTCTCCTTGGGTTTTCTCCTGCGGGTTCAGCAAATCGAAAAACTCCTCTCTTTGCTTTGGAGAAAGCCGGAGAACTTTTGTTAGTTGCTCCGCTGAAAGACATGATATCTTCTTGGTGATGGCCATCTTCTCGGACATCCGCTTCCCAAAAAGCCAATCAAGAAGGTCAATTAAATCGCGGTTGTCCAGCCCCAAAATGACATCAGCCAGCCGCTTTTCTTCAAAAGACCTGACGCTTGTCCTGATTTCTTCCCTGATTCCGTTGTGAAGACGCTTCGAAACTTCGGGAGCCGCATCTATCCCAACCTCCTTCAGAAATTTCTGGAGACTGGAATTTTCAGCCAAACGAAGTTCAAAAAAAGCGGTTAAGACATTGAGAATGAACTCAATGCCATACTTCTTAGATTTGTTCATCCCAAGAAGACTTTGCCCCAGTCTGGTTCTGAAAGCATCATCATAGGCGCCTTCAGCAAACCGCTTGGCGTAATTGGCGACGAAAACCGGCAGAAGCTCGGTCAGTCGAGTAAGTCTTGAATTCTTTACAATTTCCATAGTCTCACCTCCAACTTAGTTTGGTAAGGTTACAAAAAGAGCAATCGAGAAAAAACTATTTTAAATAATAGAATAAAAAAATATTTTTGTCTAAAAAAAGTTGATCTGGTCGGGCTGCTGGGAATCGAACCCAGTTTTTACGCACCCGAAGCGTACGTACTGCCGGTATACTACAGCCCGTTCTTTAATTCACCCAATATTTCTTTTTTGTCTCTTCTTCTTTTTTGTATTCAATTTTTTCCATTTTCTTTTTGGCTTCGTCGGAAAAATCTTTAAGTTTTTCGTCGGTCAATTTATTTAATTCTTTAGCTCTTTCTTGCAAATAGTCTTTTTCGTTCTTTTCCGGCTCTTCTAAAATTTCATTCATTAAAGCATTTAAAATGAAACCGATTCTGGGGCCCGGCTGAATGCCGTTTAATTCCATAATTTCGCTGCCGTTAATTTTTAATTCCTTCAGCGAAACCGGCTCTCTCATCGCCTTTTCCAGCATCACCAAAAATTTTCTTAACCGGTAAGGCTCCGCTTTCGGCACGCCAGAACCGATTCTATCGCAGAGCCGGACATCAATCAAATCCCAGATGTTCTCTTGCCCGACATTCCGCAAAACCCTTCTCACCGCCGAATCGGTGATTTTTTCCGGATCTGACTGAAACAAATGGTAGCGGACCAGTAAAACCACTTTTTCAGTGTCTTTTCTCGGAAATTTCAAACGATCCATTATTTTCTCAACCATTTTCCCGCCGACCACATCATGACCGTAAAAAGTGGAATCAGGACCGTCCCCTTTTTTGGTATGGGGCTTGGCGATGTCATGGAATAAAGCGCCGAGCCGGACATGAAGATTGAAATTTTCCTTAACCGCGTAAGTAAAGGCCCTTAAGTTATGCTCCCAGACCGAAAAGATATGATGCTTATTCTGGCCGATTTCAAAGCCATCCTCGAACTCAGGCAAAACATATTTTAAAATTCCGGTCTCGCGCATTAATTCAAAAGCCCGGGCTGGCCCGGTTTTCAACTCTTCTTCCGTCACCTCGTTTGACCGCCTATTATTCTTTTCCCCACCTTCGCCAAGGCTTTGGTGGGCAAGCCACGGCGTATGTTCAATAATTTTCAAAAGCTCATCGCGAATTCTTTCTTTGGCAATCGCCTCAATTAAGCCCGCCTTCCTTTTTATCGCTTTTAGGGTTTTTTCTTCAATATCAAAATTAAGCTCAATGGCAAAACGGATCGCCCGTAAAAGCCGCAAAGCGTCTTCATCAAATCTTTCCTCCGGATTGCCGACCGCCCGAATTAATTTATTTTTCGAATCCTCTTGACCGTTGAATAAATCCGTAATCTTACCGCTTTTATCCATCGCCAAAGCATTAATCGTAAAATCGCGGCGCTTTAGGTCTTCATCAATTTTTAAAGCAAATTTAACTTCATCAGGATGCCGCTTGTCAGTGTATTTCGACTCAATCCGGTAAGTGGTGATTTCAACCACTTTCAAAGATTCATCTTCAGTATCAATCTTAACGCCGACCGTTCCGAATTTATTCTCGTAAAAACTATCCGGGAATATTTTTTGAATTTCTCCCGGTTTGGCGTTAGTGGTAATGTCCCAATCCTTTGGTTTTTTATTTAATAACAAATCTCTAACACACCCGCCAACGACAAAGGCCTCAAAACCGACGGCTTCGAGTTTCTTTAATGTTTCTTGAATTTCTTTTGGAAGAGTCATTTATCCTTAATGCAGTATTCTTGAATTAGTCCGAACGCATTTCGCCGCCGCAGGCGGCGAGGAATTCCCCCCGCGAAAATTCGGAAAGGCGGCGGAGCCGCACCGCTGACAATTTCAAGTTTTTCTTTGGCGGCAAATTCTATTTAGTCGCAATAGATTTTAATCGTACAACTGTAGAGGATATGGGTTCGCAGGGTGCTTTAATGCATTGAACCACAATAATTTCTACGACAAATTCTCCGCTGACAATAAGATTCTTCCCTAAATAGTTTTCGAGAGGTATCTTTGTATCCGAACTTACATAAATGCTTAGTGGACGTTCACTGGTCTTTTCATAAGTAAGTACAAATCTGTTTCCCAACTTTTCTAAATAGTACCTAGACAGCCGATCATTTAAAGGAAATGGCAAAGAAGCAGTTGGTGTAGGAGTGGGGATCGTAGCTGCACTCGGTGTAGGTGTCGCAACTTGTCTAGTTGAGACAAAATAAATCCCCGCGCCAACGAGTGCGACAATAACTACAATTAAAATTATGTTTACAAAAGCTTTTTGATTCATACTTGTATGTTTAATTCCAAATTGATTAAAAAATTTTCTTCCCCAAAATTAAAAGATGGTCCAGGCTAGTTTTATTGTGGTGCATCCGGCAGGGATTTCACCCCCACCTATGACAATTTCAAGTTTTTTAATTGAGTTAAGTATAACTCAATTCAGCTAATTTTTCAATTTGAGATTATTGAAAAATTTACTCGCTTTGGCGGTAAATTTTTATATCCTCAATGTGGTATACACTCTCCTGAAACAAAGTTGGGTACCCATCGCTAGAAAACTGTTGGCCGAGGAATAGCACGACCTCCTCGCCCGGAGTAAATGTCGGGATAGGATAATGTGGGTTGTTAACTTCAATGTTCCCCAACCGTCCGCCGAGCATTCGATATGTGAAGCGTGGTGGAACGTCTCCTTTGACCACTTCCAGAGTCTGAAAGTCCACAAAGGTGTAGATGTTCACCTCCCTCCTAACTTGTACATCCAACACCTCTGCGACCACGATAGCTCTCGCCATGGTACCGACTTGAGCCGGATAAGTTATTCCTAGAGAAGTAAAAAGTTGCTGTGGCGATCGGTTTGTAGTAGTAGGCGGAGTTGTCGGTGTTGTGGGAGTAGGTGTTGGCGATGTTGGGGTAGGAATCGGCATTGGCGATGGTGTTATTCGCTGGCTCAAAACAAAATATCCAGCTACACCAACGAGGATTACAGTAGCCAAGACTATAACTATATTTGCGAAACCTTTTTGATTCATATGGCTGTTCATAAATTATTAGTTAATATTTTTCGACTTTATGATTAAAAATTTTCTTCCCCAAGAATTAAAATGTGGTTTGAGCCGATGTTTTTCTACGGGTTCTTTTGCGGTTTTGAGCGGTGCGGCTCCGCCGCCTTTCCGAATTTTCGCGGGGGGACTTCCTCGCCGCCTGCGGCGGCGAAAGCGGTTCGGACTAATTCAAGAATACTGCACCACGTAGGAAATTGCAAGTTTGAATGGTTCGCCTCGCTTCGCTCGGCGACT
>ERZ1292623.2313-Hain-H51-01um-R1-2313-length-17234-cov-6_pt1 | contig 17234 bp, 15 predicted proteins | sample MGYA00564398_ERZ1292623 | MGnify/ENA primary metagenome ERZ1292623 (study PRJEB36523, sample SAMEA6512633) | groundwater metagenome | collected 2019-01-07 | study: AquaDiva: Metagenomics assemblies of 32 groundwater samples | reverse complement strand
TTGACTTAAGGAATATAATCATTGGAAAAGTGCCCGAATTTGGGGATGTTTTGAATGACGTAAAAACCCGCCTGATGTTGGTTTAGCTCTATAATTTCGATTAATTGAAATCATTCTTTCTTCTATAATATATTAAAAATTTATTTTCTAAATTTTTTAATCATCTGCTCTTCAGAAATCTTCAACAATTCCTTTAAAACGCTACTTGGGATTTCGGCCTTTAAATCCTCTTTTAATTCCAATAAAAAATCATACAAATAAACTGGAAAAATATTTTCCCCTAACTTAGTCTGTTCTAGACTTTCTTTAATTATAATCTTCCAGTTTATATTAAATAGTTTTATTAGTTCTAGAGCATCTATCCTATCGCCCGCCCTCTCAGTAGCACATTTTAATAATATAATGTCTTCTGGACTTATTACCTTAAAAAATAAATTTCCAAATTCGAGCAAATCAGTTACTCTATTTTCTATGCTATTGGTTAAATAAAAACAAATAACTTTTTTATTGAATAAATCTATCCTGAACTCATCCTTTTCTAGCATTATTGGGCTATTCTTCTTTAAATGTTCTAGTCTTTTTATGTAAACTAACCTTGTTAATCTTTCTTTAAAGCCAAATTCCTTTAATATACTTACAACTTCCTTTTGATCATTTTCGTTTAAGAAAACAATATCAATGTCTTTTGTTTCTTTTTTTGCTCCATGATATATCATCGCAGAACCCCCAATAGCATAACATTCTATTTTTCTTTTCAACCTTTTTCCAACATCTAATAATAATTGATTTTGGGATTCTAAGTTTACCACCATTGTTCGTACTCCAATATATCTACTTTATTGAATGGCAAAAATACGTTCCATTTTCTTTCAATGTTTTTAAAATCTTTACTTTTAAAATTGTCAACAATAAATTTGGGCTCGTTTTTTGCTTTTAATAAGGAGTTCAATGTTCTTTTATCTATTCTTCTTACTTTCATGAAATTTCTTGTTAGTTCATATAAGGCTCCTACTTTTCTTCTAACATTATACACCTTGGCGAATTTTAATAATAAAGGCCAGTTTTTTACATGGTTAAATAAGGCCAAGCCAGCTAAGATTATTTTTGGATGTTTTGTGTCTATTGCCCTTACAATTGCTTCTTCCACCCCAATTTTTTTACCGATAACCCTATAATCCGGGCCATAAATTACTTTCATTGGAGAATATCTATTTATTATGTGATAGAAACTTTCATTGCCAACTATCGGTTTTTTTACTTTTAAGATACGGTAAAATCTCTTTTTATCTTTACCGTAAATTGTTTTAACCAAACCTTTTTTTCTCAATAAATGCATATATTTTATAGCAGTAGCTCTTTTAATCTTTAACTTTTTCTGGATCTCCTCTATCTTATTCAGGCCTTCTAATATTAAAGTTTGAGATTGATTCATATAGGTAATGTAACCTAACTAATATATAAACTTTTCTATTTTTAGACTAAAAATAACGTTTTTAAAGTTTTTAATACGAGAGAGGTAACTTTTAAATAACACTTATTATAACTAAGATTATGGATTTAGATGCATTAAGGCATTCTGCAGCACATATCTTAGCTTCTGCCATAAAGGAATTTTACCCTAAAGCTAAATTTGCTATCGGTCCGAGCATAGAAGATGGATTTTATTATGATTTTGATAATTTAAATATTACTGAAGAAGATTTAGCAAAAATAGAAAAAAGAATGAAAGAAATAGTAAATAAAAGATTAGATTTTAAAAAAGTTTTATTATCGAGAAAAAAAGCCCAAGAACTATTAAAAGATCAACCATACAAACTAGAATTATTAAAAGATATTTCTGGAGAAAAAGTACAATTTTATCAGCACGGGGATTATTATGATTTATGCAAAGGGGGACATTTAAAAAACACATCTGAAGTTAAGGCTTTTAAATTACTAAAAGTGACTAAGGCTTATTGGAGGGGAGACAGTAATAATAAACAACTAACTAGGATATATGGAACCGCTTGGAACTCGGAGGAAGATTTAAACTCTTATATTAAAAGATTAGAAGAAGCTGAAAAGAGAGATCATAGAAAATTAGGAAAAGAACTAGAATTGTTTTTCTTTAATGAGATTTCTCCAGGTGCACCATTTTGGCTGCCTAACGGAATGATTATTTTTAAAGAATTAGAAAATTATTGGAGAAAAATCCACGAGCAATATGGTTACCAGGAAATTAGTACCCCCTTAGTTGTTAAGGAAGATTTATTTAAGCAGTCAGGGCATCTTGAGCATTATAAGGATAATATGTTTAAATTAACTTTAGAAAAAGAAAGTTATTATCTAAAACCAATGAATTGTCCTGAAGCAACTATAGTTTACTCTTCTAAATTAAGAAGTTATAAAGACTTGCCAATAAGATTAAGTGAGATTGGAAGATTGCATAGGAATGAATTATCTGGTGCTCTTGGCGGAATGTTTAGGGTTAGACAGATTACAATGGATGATGCCCATATTTTTTGTACAAACGACCAAATACAAGAGGAGATAACTAAAATATTGAGTTTAGTAAACAATTTTTATTCAATATTTGGTTTTAAACCTGAATTTTATTTGGCAACAAAACCAGATAAAGCAATGGGGGATAAAAAATTATGGGATATGGCAGAAAAATATTTAGCAAATGCTCTAACTGCAAATGAAATTAAATATAACCTTAAAGAAAAAGATGGTGCATTCTATGGTCCTAAGATAGACATTCATATTAAGGATGCTTTAAACAGAGACTGGCAGCTTGCAACAATTCAATTAGATTTCCAGATGCCTGAAAAATTTGACTTAAATTATGAGGGAAAAGATGGCAAGAAGCATAGAACCGTCATGATTCATAGGGCTATCTTTGGGAGTTTCGAAAGATTCATTGGAATATTGATAGAACATTTTGCAGGGAAATTTCCATTATGGATCTCTCCAGTACAGGTTATTTTATTGAACATAAATGAAAATAATTTAAAGTTTGCGAAAGAAGTTTATGAAGAATTAAAGAAGAATAATCTTCGTGCAGAATTGGATGATAGGAACGAGAGTATTCCTAAAAAAGTAAGGGAGGCACAATTGAGAAAAGTTCCTATAATCTTAGTTGTTGGAGACAAAGAGGTAAAAAATAAAACAGTAGCTGTAAGAACATTAGACGGGAAAGTTGAATTTAATGTTAAGGTTAATGATTTTGTTGACAAGATAAACAAAAGAATTATGGAAAGGGGATAATGTTACAATTTTATAATAAACTTTTAAACAATAAAGAATTCAAATCTTGGAAAGATAAACATAAAGATGCTTATCTAAGCAGCTGCGTTTTGATGAGTGATCCTGGACAAAAAGAAATCTGGAATTTTGATTTTTATATCCCTAAAAAAAATAAGATAACCACATTTAGTGTAGATGAGAAACTTGAAATTAAAGAAGACCAAAAGATATTTGAACAAAACCATAAAAAACTTAAAGAAATCAATTTAGAAAAGATAAAATTTAACTTAAACGATGTTAACAAATTAATCGACAAAGAGTTTAAAAACATAAAGATACTAAAAAAAATAATTATCCTGCAGTATATTGAAACTTTATTATGGAATGTGAGCTTACTCGGAACGGATTTCAATTTACATAATGTTAGGATAGATGTTGAGAACGGAAAAACACTTGATAAATCTTCAACTTCTCTGCTGCAATTTAAGGCTAGCTGATTTTTATTGTTTTATTGTCTGAAAGCAAATGAACATTTTTTCCAAGTTCATAACCCATTTCTTCTGCTAGTATCTCTAAACCTTTAGTAATTGCCCTGTCTCCATGAGTTGGGATAATATTTTTTGGCTTTAACATGTTAATCATATCTCTATGATCTTCTTTAGCGGCATGACCTGAATTATGAAGCAAAATCCCCCCAAAACCCCCTATAAAATTTTCCGCATTAGGGACACTAAAATCATAAACCTTCCCATTGTAACTATCTTCTTTTATTTTTACAACAGGATCAAATGCTAAGTCTCCCTCTATAATTTTTTTAGTTACACCTTTGATATTGATTGAGTCTCTTCTCACTATTTCTTCGTCGATATGCATTGCAGATGAAGGCATTTTTCCTTTTTTTAAACAACTAATATAATATTTTAGATTTGTATTCTTCTTGGCTATAATCTCGCTATAATTTAATTCTTTTAAAGGTAGAGATTCTGGAGGGTATTTTTGGAAAGCTTTTTGATTTACAAATAATTTATCAAATCTAGAACATAAATTTCCTTTTAATTTTAATAAAGCATCTTTATTTTGAACTCTTATGACATAACTTTTTGTTTCTTTAGTTAATTTTGTATTACCTGCAATAAATCTCTTTTTTCCAATTTCGATATGATCAAATTTTGCGATAATTCCAAGTTGATTAAATAGATAAATGATATCTGAAGCCAATTTTTTTGATGCTGTTTTAACCCTTATCTTATAACCTTTTTTATCATCTGGTGTTCCGTCACCATTTAAATATGCTGCTAAGAAGTTTATTTTAAATTCCTCATTTGCTGAGAACACGAAATCTGGAATTTTTTTATTTTTTGCATTAGTATTAAACCATCCTTTGAATATTCTTCCTAATATTCTTGCTCCAAAAGTTATTTCAATAGAATTTTTTCTTGTATCTAAATTAAATTTACTTGGAAATACTTTATTAGCTGAATTCAAGAACTCTTTAATTAAATCTTTTTTTTCATGTTTTCCCATTACTAGCGAAATGTGTCTTGGTGCACTTCCCTCTGCTAAATAATAACCCAAAACTTTAGCAAAATCATTATTTAATTTAATTTGTCTTGGGCAGATTTTTGTCTTCCCATAATAAATCCAATTATCATCATAATTTATCTTATTGTACTTATCTTTAATTATATAATCTAAAACATCTATTTCTTTTAGTTCTTTTCTCCATGTAAACCTTTTTGGAATTGCCAAATAATCGCCTATCCTAACATGATCTCCTTTAACTGTTTCAACAATCCCATTTTTCAGCCTAAATAAGCTATGGCCACTAGTAACTGTAACATTTCTGCCACTTTTTGTTTCTATCGCAAATGTTTTGCCTGCATAATCATGTTTTATTAATTTTGCATCGTACCATTTTATTTTAGCATTTTTATCAAAAGCAGGAACTTTAACTTTCTCGTCTTCTTTAATGTCCTGTATTTCTTTAATTTTCATTGTTTTGTTATTATTTACTATAACTTGGGTATCTGGTAGAACAGAGACATGGATGTTAGTAAATATTCTTACGTGTTTTTGTTTCAACTTCTTCTCTAAAACTTCACGATTTTTCAAAGTCATTTCTGTAGGAATTGTCCTGCATGAGAATATGACAATATCATTGGGAAGTAATTCGAACTGTAAATCTTTATTTGCAATTCTTGATAAAACTGATTCTGGTTCACCTTGATTACCTGTACACACAATTACATAATTATTTCTTCCTTGTTTTTGAATATTCATTAATTTTTTATTAATTTCTCTTCTAAATCCTACTAATTCAACTTCTTTTCCAAAATTGATTAGATTTAATTTTTCAGCAGCAGAAACATAATTGTATAAACTTCTTCCCAGAAAAACAACTTTGCGGTCTAATGTTCTTGAAAATTCAACTATGCTCTTTAATCTCGCGATATGGCTAGAGAATGTTGTAACGATTATTGCATTGTCGTCATTTCTTACTCCAACTAAAACATCTTTTAACATTTCCTTAGCAACTTTTTCAGAAGGAGTTTTTGCCTCTAGATTGCTGTATAAAGAATCCATAATTAATAATAAGCAATTCTCTGATAATTTTTCTAATCTATCATAATTTGGCTTTTGTCCTAAAACAGGATGATTATCTAATTTAAAATCATTAGCATAAATTATATCCCCATATTTTGTATGGATAATAACCAATGCAGTTTGTATTGTTGAATGAGTTATTGAAATAAATTCTATGCTTATATTATCTGAAATCTTAAATGAAGAATTATAATCTAATTGCTTAAAACGTTTTTTTAAAGATGAATGATGCTCTTCTAGAATATTTTTTAGAACCTCTAACGTATAAGGTGTTCCAATTATAGGGCAATTGTAATGAAACCCTAGATAAGGAACAGCTCCAATATGATCTAGGTGACAATGCCCCAGAATTATAGCTTTTACTCTCTCTTTTTCTTTCTTTAATAAATCATCGTTAGGGATTGCTCCTATTTTAATCAAATCTTGCGTACTTAAATCGTGAGGATCTCCTTCTTCATAACTTAAAACTGCTGGAAGATACAATCCCATGTCTAAAATTAATATTTCATCATCTATCTTTAATGCAGTCATATTTTTTCCGACTTCGCTATAACCCCCTACTGGAATAACTTCTATCATTTTATTTTGAGTTTTTGTCCTCTCTTATACTTGTTAGTTAAACTCATTTCTGCAATATATAAAGCTTTTTTCTTTTGAGAATACGTAAATGGTTGTAATCTTTCAATATGTGTTATAATGTTATTCTTATTGACCCATAAGGCAGTTATAGGAAAGAAAACAAAGTTCATGCTTAATCTAATCTCTCTTTCTTTTTTAAACTTTAAAATTAGGATATCATCTTTTTTTAGTTTTCTATGGAATCTTAATCCTAAAGAAAGACTAAAAGGATTACTGTAAATTTTGCATTTCATCTAAATTTTATCAAGAATGTTTCATTTAAATAATTAACTAAATTAAAAAAAAAGAAGAAATTACTCTGCTGTTCCTGAGAATGATACAGAGGTTATATGTGAAGCTCCGCTTTCTAGGGTATATGTTATAGACATATTACCTTGGAACTTTTGACCAGACTGTGGGGTTACTCCTGTTGTAACTGCAGTGACTGTTGTTGCACCACTCCCGATTGTTGTTGGGGATGTTCCCGTCCCTGTAAATGAAGTTCCAGCAACATTTCCACTTATCCCTTGAATCACTGGATTTACACTATATGTTCCTACCGCACTCATTATCAATGTTAATGTTGTACCAGATATTTTAACATCTGTACATGAGATTGGAGCAGTTGCAAAACATATTGGAGCTGTTCTTGGTCCTTTGAATATGCCTAAATTAGCTAAAGCCACAATTACTATTAACAGTATAAGAATCGCCCAGCCATATGTGGTTAAGAATTCCATTGCCGCCTGAGCTTTTTTTCCATTAAATATTTTATTTTTTATTGTAATCACCTCTCGAATATTATTATCAAATATACTCTTTAACTAGTATATAAATATTACTATTCAATATTAAAAATTATACTTTTACTAGCACAAAAGTTGCAAATCTTGGTGCTGTATGAAGAGGAACCATCGGCGGATTAGTTATAGACCACTTAGGATGGAATGTATTCGTTAACATAGAATGATTTAGTTCCTGAAGGAGGATCTCTTCCCAGATTGTTGTAAGTGTCTAAAGTAGTTGAATAATAAGGATGTGTTCCTTGCGAATAAGATCCTCCAAGATATTTACATGAAGGTGCTGTACTACATGTAGACCTTAATATATTATCAACATAAATATTTACCTGTATTATTCCACTTGCATCTGATGCTGTAGATATAAATCTAACTTGTTCTGTAGTTAAAGGATTACTTGGAATATGAACATTGTTTACTGTTGGAGGAGTTATATCCCTACTTGAGTTTCAACTGTTCCTGAAAAAGTAATTTCTACATTATGTTTCAATGGAGGAACTAAATTTTCTGTATCCTGAGAAACATATTGTGCTAAAGCTACTCCAGAAAATTTCCTTCCTTCTTTTAGACTATTTCCTTGTAAAGTGCATGAAATTAAAATATTTCTATCTAAAGGGATTGCATTTGTAGGAGGATTGCAAGTATACCCTTCTGGAGTTGTTAATGTGACTGAAACAATATTTGGTTTTAGACCTGGTTTATTTGAAACATCGCTAGCACTTAATAATAAAGAAACTGTATTCGAGGTGTCTATTTTTATATCTGCACAACTAATTGGAGAAACTGAATCACATTTATTTATTACTTTAGGACTGAATAAATTTAGACTATAGATAGCACCGACAACTATAAGTATTATTAGTATTGCCCAGCCATATGTTGTCAGAAATTCTATAGCTGCCTGGCCTCTTTTTTGCATAATCTGTACCCTATTTCATTATTTAAATAATTTTCTAATAGCAAGATTTAAATAATTATAATTAAGAATAAATTTCATGCAAAGAACTTATATTAATGCTGTTCCTAAAAGTAAAGAAGTATTGCTCGAAGGATGGGTTCATGATATTAGAGAATTGCCGAAGGCCAAATTCTTATTATTAAGGGATATTACAGGAATAGTCCAATGCGTCTTGAAACAAGATAGCAAGGGATTTAATGAAAAATTAACATTAGAAAGTGTAATTAGCATCAAAGGAAAAGTTAAACAAGCTAATTTAACAAGCAGTGAATTAAGCATTAGAAATTATGAAATCGAAGTTTCTGAAATGGAGTTATTAAACAAAGCAGATAACCTTCCTATGCAAGTTTTTGAAAAAGATAAAAACATTATGACAGATATAAGCACTAGGCTAGATAACAGAAGTCTAGATTTAAGAAAAAGAAGAGTTCAGGCAATATTTAAAATTCAATCTGAGATATCTACATCTTTTAGAGAATATTTTAAAAAACACAATTTTCTGGAGATACAGACTCCAAGTGTAATCGCAAGTGCAAGCGAGGGGGGTACAGAATTATTTCCTGTGCAATATTTTGAGAAAAAAGCTTACTTAGCCCAATCTCCTCAATTATACAAACAATTGTGTGCTATCTCTTTAGAAAAAGTTTTTACTATAACTCCTGTATGGAGAGCTGAAAAACATAATACTATAAGGCATCTAAACGAATCAAGACAAATGGACATCGAGGTCGCTTTTGCAGATGACTTTCAGGTTATGAAATATTTGGAAGATGGAGTAAAACATATTGTAGAAAATGTAATTGATAATTGCAAGGATGAATTAAAAATCTTAAATCTAAAATTAAAAGTTCCTGGAGCAAAATATTTGAGTTATGATGAGACATTAAAAACTTTGGAGAAAAATAAATTGAAATTAGAATATAACGATGATTTGACTCCTGATGCTGAAAGAAAATTATGCGAAATTTATCCTAATGCAATTATTTTTGTGCACACATGGCCTTCAGAATTAAAGCCATTTTATATCTTGCCTAAAACATTAGACAAAAATGAAAAGTTAAGCAAAGGATTTGATGCCTTGTTTGGTGGTATAGAAATTTCTTCTGGCGGGCAAAGAGTTCATCTTCCTGAAATATTGATAAAACAATTAAAAGATAAAAACTTAAATCCTAAGAACTTTGAATTCTATATTAATAGTTTTAGAAATGGGTCGCCTTATCACTCTGGCTGGAGCATTGGATTAGAAAGATTCACAATGGCTTTATTAAAACTAGAGAACATAAGAGAAGCATGTTTATTTCCAAGGGATAGGGATAGGTTGACTCCTTAATTATCTATTTTGATAATGTTGGTATATTTCTGCTGCAGATAAAGCACGATTATAAACTCGAATATTATCTATATATCCATCATAATAACCTGCTCCTGAAATAACTCCATTGTATAAAGGATCAGAAATTGCTTGAGTATAAGTTCCTGTTCCAGAAGCTCGTTGTACACCATCAACATAGATATAAGCACCACCTAGATAATCCTCACGGACAAACAGTACATGGTGCCATTGGTTTAAAGTTAGGGGACTTGCTGTTCTAATATTCAGTGTGCCTCCAGATTGAACTGTCCAAAAACCTAAATTTGCATCATCGAAAATCCCGCTTCTAAAACCATTTACAAGATATTGCTCTTTGTAGAAAATTCCTCTAGATACCCCTGTAACAACAATTGGTCTGATCCAGGCTTCCAGACTAAATCTACTCCCCAATCGTAAAGAAGGATTATTATTATAATACAAGTAATCGTCAATACCATCAAATCTATAGCATTTTCCAGTAATACAATCACTAGTTTGTAAAGTAGGACCATTAGGCAGAGGACTAAAAAATCCATTATTTCCATAGTAACTATTGTCTGGAGTTGTAATCACATTTGGGATATCGCTGTCAAAATCTATGCTTAAAACTGCACTTGAATCAAAGTTATTAATGTAAGAACTTTTCTCAACTTTTCCATTCATCGTTGCAGTTATCTTATGAGGGATACTAGAGTCTTTACTTATATATGTTAAATTAAGATTTACTTTTACCTTGTCTTTCTCTTTAATTATACCAACACTATTATAGCAGACTACTTTATTTACCCCATTACGCAGACTTAAATCTCCTTGGGCATTATTATTAACTTTTAAACTTGAACATGGCAAGTTGTTTATTCTGATTTCATTTGATAATAAACTTGCAGTTCTTATGCTGTTTGTGGTAACTATTGCTTCAAATCCACCTTCTCTAAAAACAACATCTTGGCATATAAATGGAATATCAATGTTACAAGTGTTAGGAACTTTTGGATCAAAGACTCCCAACCCTATTATAGCACTAACAGCTATGATTAAAAGAAGTATTGCCCAGCCATATGTTGTCAGAAATTCTATAGCTGCCTGCCCTCTTTTTTGCATATATTCTGAAAGAAAATTTGATATATAAACATTTCTTATAAAGCTAAGTCTGCAAATAATTGGCCCAAAACTACAATTAAGATTAAAAATAATACTACGCTAACTAAGATGAAAAATGGAATGAACTTTACTGATTCTTTTGCTGTTCCATGTTTAATCTTTGAAATTATAATCGCAGAGACCGTAGATGTTATTATTAAACTTAATATCGCAAATACTTTAAAGTCTTGAGCAACTATTGGTTGTTGTCCTAAAACTAAGGGCAATGGCGTAGTTACTCCAGTTATTGACTCATAATCTATCTTGCTTGTTACTTGAGCCATTATCAAAATTATCCTGTGGGATAGCGAATATAAAGCTGGAGCTGCAAACAATGCTGCAAATATGATGAATATGGTATATGTTGCTGTTTCAGCTGAAATTTCTCTTTCTAATAATTGTGTTTCCTTAATGTTCCAGGATATCTTGTTTACTAAAGGGGCTAATTCTCCCCCAGATTTTAATCCTTCAATCAATAATATCATTGACTTGTGTAATAAATCTGAATCATAACTTTTTGCAAAATCCATTAATGCCTGTTCTAAATCAATTCCTCCCATAACTTTTCTTGCTAATAATTCTACTTCCTCTGCCAAAACACCAAAACGCTCTCTTACTGCGTACCATAAAGCTTGATCTATAGGCATTCCTGCATTCAAGTTAGCTGCAACAACCTGCAAATAATCTGCAAGAACAAATTCAATTTCTTTTTTTCTTTTAGCTTCTTTATAAATCACTAATCCGTATACAAATAATACGCATGCTATAAGTGAAATTAGGTATGATAGAAAAAAATATCCTGTTAATGCCCAGGAAAAGTTTGGTGCCAATTGAATCTGTGTTTTAAAGAATAACATAACAACAAAACTTAAAAAAAAACTTCCAATTATTATATACTGAATAATTTTATCAAGTGTTAAATTGAATTTTACTTTAACTAACTCTTCATTTACCTTCTTTTTTATTTTTGCCGAGATTAATTGCGAAATTTTTACCATTTTATATTCCTCTTCTTACACTATCGATTACACTTACAAACACTAATTGTAACATCCCGATTCCAAAACATATTCCTAGCAATGTTGCCAGTGAAAATGTTAATCCTAAAAAGCTTGACAACAATGTTAAAACCGCGATTCCTAATGAAGGAGCTATAACCGCCAATATCAAGTAAAACATAACTATTGGATTTAATTTTTTTCCGTATTCTTTTATTTTAATTAATTTCTCTCTTGAGATCTGTTCAATTACACTTTCTAAAGCTGTTGAAACATCTGCTCCTGTTTTTAATGAGTTTACTATTGTGAATAAAACCTTCCTGAAATTATCTGAAGGAGTTAACTCTGTTACCTCATTTAATGCTTGCTCTGTTGATTTTCCAAATTCAACTCTTTGAACAATGTCCCTAAAGTGTTTTCCAATAACATCAAAATTGTTTGCAATATTTCTTATAGAATCAAATAGTGGCATTCCTGAACTTAACTCTATTAATAAAAATCTCCCCGCGTATGTTATTTCTCTGTCAATTTCTTTTACTTTTTTAGCAGCTATAGCTTTTGGAGTGTTTACTAAAAATAAAAATATCCCCATATAAAAGAATATGAATGCCGGGAGCAATAAAATAAAATTTGCTTCCTTTTTTATTAATACAAATAACAAGGATAATGTCAACGCTAATGAGATTACCAAAGCTTGAAATAATTTTTTCCTTACGAAATCTTCTGCCTTTATTGCCATCTCTGCTTGCGCAAGATTATGCTTTAGATAAGGAAATCTTCTTGTAATTGTTTCGACTATCTTATTCAGGTTTATGTTCATTTTGAATTTCATTTTTTAATAAACTGAAATAATTTATTTTTATCTGTATAATATGTAGCAACAACTTTTCCTATGTCATCTACACCATCTATATTCTTTTTTACTAACCATGATAATATTGTACTTTTTTCTCTTAAATCCTGATTAATTTCTTGTGGCGTAAATCCAGTCTGTATCTGTAATTCGGGCATTAATCTTTCTGATTTATTAATTGTAAATATTTTATCCTGTCTTAAATCATATTGCATTAACACCTTTGCAGAAGAATCTTTTTTTATTTCTGATATCTGAAATACTCTTCTTATCCCTGTTCTTCTATTTCTGTACATAATAATTAGCATTGAAATTGCTGGCAAAGAACTTTTAGGGATATTAATTGGAGGATTTAATAACCTATTTAATGTTTCTTCGGTATCATTTGCGTGTAATGTCGAATAAACGCTGTGTCCTGTATGCATTGCTTCAAATAAAGTTTCTGCTTCCCTCTGCCTTCTTATTTCTCCTACAACTATTCTATCTGGACGCATTCTTAATGAATTTATTATTAAATCCAACATTGTTATCTCCCCTCTTCTTTCTACATTCGGCTCCCTTGTTACCATAGGAACCCAATGCAAATATTTTGGCAAAACTAATTCTCTGGTGTCTTCTACTGAGATAATCCTTTGATTTGGAGGGAAAAAACTGCACATCGCTCCTAAAAATACTGTATTATGAGCAATGATCCCATTATCTATAATAAAATTATGGTTATCTACTGTTAAATCATAGACAAACGCTTTATCGTTATCCAATTCTTGAATCAAAACAACTTCGTCCCAATATATATCCGAATTTATAATCAAATTTAATTTATTTAATAATTCCTTATCGCAATTATTTTCCAAAGTACAAGATAGTTTAGACAAGGTGTTAATTGTTGGATTTCTATCCCCTGATGAATACCACCTTAATAATCTAGGACTAACCTGGCTTAATCTTGAGATTTGCTTTCGGCTTAAATTACTAGAATTAAATAACTCTTTTAGGAAGTATGACATGTTCGGGACGATATCGAGATTTTTATGATTTTTACCCTTAATTCTTTCTAAATTCTGTCTTTTGTATTCTAGGTCAAAATTTATTTCTTTGAATTTTTCTGCTTCACTAGAGTAAATCATTAATCTGTAATATTCTTCATTATCTACAATCTTTTTATTTACATTTGCGATAACATCATACCTTAATAATAAATGTTTTAGTTGATTAGTTAACTCTCTGCTGGCTGAAGAAAATTCTATATGATAATCTCCAACATATGCTTCACAATCGAATAAAGCTCTTAAAAAATGTTTAATGATCTTTTTATCACCTCTAAAAATAATTTCTGGAACTTTTACTATCTTTTCTTTTTTACCTCTTGGGATGTCAAAATACTTGTTTAAAATTTCCGCTGTAACTGAAGAAAGCAAATGTATTTCAGGAGCTTTATTCTTATCTTTGTGATAAAACCCATTTACGCCAAATACTTTTGAGAAATTTTTATTTATTTTTTCTCTCAAATGCTCATCAATATTGGTAAATCTTATTGTGCTACCAGATTTATTTATATGCCCATCTCCAATAATATACCCCAGAATTTCAGCTAATTCTGCAGTTATTTCTTTAGGGAGGTAGACTCTTTTTTTATGATTTGTTTTTGCTACAGCATATTCAATCTTGCTAAATATTTTTTTATGATCTAAATTGCACTCTTTTATAATTTTATTCAGCTTGTACAATGAAATCGATTTTTTCCATCTAAACTTAGAAAGTTTTTTTATTTTTTTAACATCTTCATCATTAAAAATATCTTTAACTAAAACATAAGCTATTTTGCTCTCTTTTAAAGAAGCAGCAATGTTTATTTTATTATTGTGATCTAAACTCGGCAATCTCCTTGCACAGGCTATTCTTGTCCTAGGCTCTAACTTATCGGCCCTTATTTCCTTAATCTCTCCGTTATCTATTGTAAAAAATGGATGCTCTGGTGTTGTTTTAACCTCTTTGCCGTCTCTTGTTACAATTTTTAAAATCTTATCAGCTTTTTTCTTCCAAACATAGTTAACTTTCGATTTCACAATTTTATTATCTTTATTTATGGATAATATCTCTAGATTTTTAGGAATCCCATAATATCCGCCTGAAGCTTTGAAGTTAGCATTTTCTAATTCGTCTTCAACAACATCTTTTATTTGCTTAAGTTCTCCAGTACCTAGCAAGATTTTAGTTTCTCCTGTTAAGCATTTTCCTGTTGCAGTCCCCCCAGCAACCAAAGCGCTTAATTCGTATTCCATTCCTGCCCAAATTAACGAGGCTGCAGGCAGAGAAATTGTTTTTTCCTGCAGCATATTTGTTATTGTTATTGGTTTTGCATTAAACTTTCTTAAGGTTAATGTATTTCCCTTAGTTGAAATAGGACTTAAAGTTGCATTAATTCTCTCTCCGGTTTCTAAATGCGCATCTAATAAGGGGGTAAGTACTGTGATATTTCTTCCAACTTTTCTTCCTATTAAAGCAGCATAATGTTTAATCTGATCTTCATTTTCTAAACTTACATTTGTTTTCAGCCATCCATGTTTATGATGATAAACCCATAATGGCTCTGAAGAATTATTTACAACGATTTCTTCCAAATTTTTATCATCTAACAATAATTCTATTTTACCAAGCCCAAGGCTCTTTTGCATTAAGTAAGTAATTAAGAAATCTTTTGTTTTTTCTCCTAAATCAGGCAAATATCTGGAGAGCAAATAATTTACATTCTCCTTGAATTTTCCCTTGACATAAGAACTTCTTTTGGTATCAAGGATGTCATCAATTTTAATTCCCGCCTTTAATATCAACTCATCTCTTATCTTATTAAGCAATATTTCTGTATTCTCGCTAATTGCTACTATGGAAACTTTGTAGAGCATGACAAAATCATTTTTGTTTTGTTCTATAGTTATTGTTACTGGAATATTTCCAGAGTAGTAATTATACTTATCCGTAACTACCATTATTCACCTCTTTTTTTAATTAAGCTTATTATAATTCTTTTCAAACAAAGATCTTTTATCTTCTATATCTTCTATTTTTTTCTCGATGGACTTTATTATGTCTGGAGTTATTAGTTTTATCTTATCTATTGTAACTAATAAAACTTTGGTCTTATATTCTAAAGTGAACTTTTGAGCATAAACAACATCGTTATTTATAACCTTGGGCTTGTTTTTTAATAATTTTTTAACGTCGTCTATATTATTTATTTCATACTCATGTGCAATTTTATATCTTTTTAATTTACTTAGAATTAAATCTAATTTTCTTGCGGCTAGATCTAATCTTCTTTTCAAGCTCTCTTCCTCATTACTATCTTCTACTTTTTCTTTTAATTCTAGATAAGGGGTCGTGAATTTGTATGTTATCTTTATTATTCCCTCTTCTTCCAAAAAATTAGACCACTCGTTTATTATATTCTCAGGCAAACCAAGTTCTTGAGAAGCTTGTTCTAGTGTGAGTTTTTTCTTTTCCTTTATCAGCTCTACTAGAGAATCGATAGCCGTAGCAATATTCAAAACCATAGTCTATTTTCGTTAATGAATGTATATAAAAGTTTTCTTTTTATAATCAAAAACTTTATATAGAAAACAACATATTAAGATTAATAAAAAAGAGGCAAAAATGCAAAAAGAATTAATTTTACTTTTAGTTTTTATTTCATTAGTTTTAGTTTTTGGCTTTAATGTTAATGCAGAGGTATGTCGAGTTAGACCAAGTTGCGATTCTAGTACCGAGACCGCAGTTTTTTCTTTATATCAGGCAACAGATTCTCATCTAAGAATGGATTTTGGGGGGAATTATAAAGTATGCTGTCCTAGTTCCTTGAATATTGTTGGAAAATTTGACCGATGTGGAATAACTATTCAAAACGAACCTATAATCTTAAAGACTTTTTCAAACACTGACTCGCATGTTTCTGCACCCGAGTTTGCAACCGGACAATTTACAAAAAATGTATGCTTGGGATTTAATGCTAATGTTGGCTCTGGAGGATTGACTTGCAGAACACAGACTACTAACTGCGCACCAAGTGAACTTGGAGTTATTAGTATATATCAAGGAGAAGATTCGCATGTTGGAGATTATAACACTTACTCGAACAAAGTATGTTGCACTATAAACACTTGTCCTACTGGATTTATTTGGGATGGAAATGCATGTATCCCTGCGTTTGAAGTATGTCTAATTCAAAATTCTGGTGGGGGAATACAACCTGGTCCTGATTGTCAAGCAATATGGATGACGCCTGTAAATCAAAATGATAACTATTGGGATGATGCTTTAACACCCTCAACACGAGATTGTTTCACTATAAATAATGATGCTGCTTGTTGTTATGCTACAGAATTCCAAGGAAATACATATGGAGAGTATAAGAATGTTCTTGTAAAAAAAGTACATTAACTCAAATATAGAAAAACAGAAAAAAAATAATCTTAACTGAAACTAATCCTTTATTTTAGATAAGTTAGAATAGTCGGAGAGAGCTCTTGATACTTTAATTGTGTTGATTACTTTTTCTAGAATCGGATAGGATACTATTGGGAAATTTTCTTCAACCTTTCCAACTAATGCATGAGCATCTAATTCATGTGCAACAGCTTCTCTTACTCTTTGTGCTGTTGTAGCTGTTCTATCTAAATAGATAGTCGCA
>ERZ1292623.2309-Hain-H51-01um-R1-2309-length-17255-cov-5_pt1 | contig 17255 bp, 17 predicted proteins | sample MGYA00564398_ERZ1292623 | MGnify/ENA primary metagenome ERZ1292623 (study PRJEB36523, sample SAMEA6512633) | groundwater metagenome | collected 2019-01-07 | study: AquaDiva: Metagenomics assemblies of 32 groundwater samples | reverse complement strand
CGAACATTTTGCAAAGCAAAATGTTTTAAGGCCCTATCGTCCCTGCCTGCCGGCAGGCAGGTAATGGTTAGGACATTCCAAAATGCATTACGTATATATGATAAAAAGCTTGGGGAATGACTGGTTTTACGTTGGTTCGGCTGGCGATGTGCAGAAAAGACTAAAGCAACACAATGCAGGAGAGGTAAGATCTGCAAAATTTCGAGCTCCGTTCAAACTTGTATATGTAGAAGAGCATTCAACCGCTTTTATTGCAAGAGCAAGAGAAAAAGAGTTGAAAACGAACAGATGCAAGAAAGATGACATAATTAAGAAATTGGCCCTATCGTCTAATGGTTAGGACATCACCCTTTCACGGTGGTAATCCGGGTTCGACTCCCGGTAGGGTCACACGATACAAAAAAGACCGCACTGCTGCGGTCTTTTTAGAGATGTGTGAGAGCGGAGCCATGTTTTTGTAGCAACAAAAACGGGCGAGCCGGGGTCGGCGCAATTGTGTGAGTGGCGACGAGCACAATATGTGTAGACCACAGAAATTTGGCGCGCAGCGCTCCAAAAAAGAAAATCACCACGTCTAAGGTGGTGATTGGTTTCTCTCTCTACTCATCGTCCCCATACTGATCAGCGAGATGATCCCATGGAGGGAAATCGGAAATCGTCATCGTCGTCATACCGCTCGGGGTAATCGCAATGGGCAGAGTCATCGTGCTCGACAGACTCCAGATCTTGCTGGAGCCAGCGCACTTCCTCGTCGGTCATTTCTCCGGAACACAGAGAAGCGCTGTTGAAGTCGCTTTCCTCCGGAGGCCGGCCACCGGTAAAATGCTTTAAAGCACAATCGTAGCAGATCGTACTGTCAATCTTCTGCGAGCGAAAACATTTACCGCAAGTCTTGCAGGTACATTCGTGTGTCATCGTCCTTCTCCTTTTGTGTGGTTTTAGCCAGGCATAAAGAAAAGTGCCTATCCGCTTTCACCCAATTGGGCGGGGCAAAGGACGGGCGCCACTTACAGTCCTGATAGCCCAAACAGACTGTATATTGCTGTTATTATGATACACCATCATACTTATTTTGTCAATTGTAGACCACAGAGATCTGGCGCGCAGCGCTCGATATTTGATGTGAACTGCTCCACTCTTTTTCGCTTTTGTGAGAGCGAAGCCATGTCGCTTTGAGATGGGCGAGATAGTAATAAAAACAGGCGCGAACGATAATTGTTCGCGCCTGAAACAAAATCCCGGAGGAATTACCTGAAGTGTCCGGCTAGAGGTGTCCGTGGAAAAGGAATAGCTGCGTCAGTCGGCTCCACTTTAATATTCTTCAGCGCCACCCAAACGTTTGGTAAATTTAGGCCGAACTCCAAACTGGGGACGAAGAATCCTTTGGTAAAAACACCCGGCCCGCCGCGGTGATGCCGAATGCGCCCATTGACGCGTGTCCCTTTCTGTCCAATGGACAAATTCAGGGCTTTGAAAATCGCCTCGTCTCTTAATAATCCCTGTTGACCGGGAGCGCGATAAAGGATAATTTGTTTACCACTAACATCAAAAGACAGGATAAACCCTACCTGCCCGGCTTGTCCGGCGGCCCAGAGAAGGCGATTAAGCTCGCTAAATATCTCTCCTTTTTTTGGAGTTTCTCTCCACCGCCCTGGATTCTTCCTGACCAGTGATTTAAGCAAGGTCGTACCGGTTACCATAAATATGGTCCCTCCTTCTGTCGAGATGAAATTTTACAACGATCTATCCATACTGTGCCATAATTTTTCCTGCTTAGCAACAAAACAAAAACCCGCCATCTTGGCGGATCGCTTGTCTTCTGTTTTGGATTATCTATTTTAGATTCAAATAATTATAGATATCTTCCAGGGCTTTAATGGCATCGCCGGCGGCAATATTATTTTGATGATAAAGCCCGTCGGTGCAATCGCCGGCCGCCCAGATGCCCTCTTTCGAGGTCTTTTGGTCACGCGGGTCTACTTTAATAGAACCGACCGGGGTGGTGTCTACCAAATCTTTAACAAAAGATGTGGCCGGTAAGTGACCGATCTCCACAAAGACGCCTTGCCCAGGCAATTCTTTAGTCTCGCCAGTGGTTAGATTTTTTATTATCATTCCGCTTACAAACTTGTCTCCTCTAATTTCCAATAAATCGGTGTTGGCCAAAGCTTTGAATTTAGGATTTTGCTGCAATTTATCTATCGTCACTTGATCGGCACGGAATTGCGGTAATTTTTCAATTAGAGTAACGCTCGGACAATAAGCGAGCAATTGACCGGCCGTTTCAAAACCGGCATTGCCTCCACCGATCACCACCACCTCTTTGCCGGCAAACAGCGGTCCGTCGCAACTGGCGCAATAAGTGATGCCTTTATTTTCGTACTCAGCGGCTCCGGGAATGGTTAGCTTACGTCGTTTAGAGCCGGTGGTAACCAAGACGGCCTTAGCTTCATAAAATTGGCCATCGTCTGTATTTACTCTAAAGCCACTATCAATTTTTTCCACTTTAGTCACCCTCACTCCTTCTTTGATCATTAGATTTTCACCCCGATAAATATCTAGATGGGCTTTCAGGGCTTTAGATAAGTCAGTCCCGGAAATGTTCGGTGTGCCGATCCAGTTTTCAATACCCGGTGAAACAACCGATTGCCCGTCAAAACTGTAGGTGGCAATAAGGGTTTTTAATTTTTTGCGGGCAGCATAAACTCCAGCTGCTACTCCGGCTGGTCCACCGCCGATTATTATCAAGTCGTAAACCATCGTTTTAGTTTAACATACTGATCAACGAATAATGCGAATGAAACGAATGGCTACTAATAAATGCAATTCTTATTCGTCCGCCGCGGCGGATTCGCAGATTGGTATAATTCGCATATTTGCTTGCCCGCCTAAGTTTTTGCTACCGCAAAAATTTTGGCAGGTAAATTTACTTATTATTTTCCCTTGGAGCGGCGTAAGAAAGCGGGAATAGAAGACCAGTCCTCATCACCCAGTTCTTCCTCCATCTCTTTTTTCTCAATGGTGGCTTTCGTGTTTGATACCGAAGTAATAGATGGACGGCTAAAAAATGGATGAACTTCATCTTTTTCTTTAGTCGCAGTTGATTCGGGGACAGACGGTGTAGCTTGTGTGGAGCTAAGGGGAGAGGTGGTTTTATTTTCCAGACCAAAAATTCCACCGCTTTTCTTTTTGGATACTTCCGGAAAACCAGTAGCAATCACGGTTACCTTGATCTCGTTCTTTTTCAGTTTTTCGTCGTTAATAGCGCCAAAAATCACCTTGGCGTCACCATCGATGGATTCTGTAATAACTTTGGCGGCATCTTGAATTTCAAACATGGTCATATCTGCTCCGCCAGCGATGGTAAAGAGCACCCCTTTGGCCCCATCTATTGACAGATCTAACAGGGGGGAATTAATGGCTATTTTGGCGGCTTCAATGGCTCGGTTTTCGCCGGTAGCGCTGCCGATACCCATTAAGGCCGAACCGGCGTTTTGCATAACCGCGCGCACATCAGCAAAGTCCACGTTGATAATTCCCGGGATAGTGATGATATTAGATATACCCTCTACGGCTTGGCGCAGAATTTCGTCGCACATCGCAAAAGCCGAAGAACAGGAAGTGTCTTTACTAATGACATTTAGGATGCGGTCGTTGGGAATAGTGATCACCGCGTCTACTTCTTTGCGTAATTCTTCTATCCCTTGATCGGCGATGGCTCCTCGTTGCTTGCCTTCAAAGAAAAACGGTCTGGTGACGATGGCCACAGTCAGCACCCCCTGCTCTTTGGCCACCTTAGCGATAATTGGCACGGCGCCGGTTCCCGTTCCACCACCCATGCCGGCGGTGACGAAGACCATATCTGCTCCCTTGATGATGTTTTGAATGTCCTCCAAACTTTCTTCCGCCGCGCGGCGCCCCAAATCCGGATCCATCCCAGTGCCTAAACCGCGGGTCAGATTTTTCCCAATATGCACTTTTTTATCAGCCGCTGATTTGTGCAAATGTTGAGCGTCAGTGTTCATGGCGATAAATTCCACGCCCTTGACGCCCGAACTCACCATATGATTGACGGCATTAGAACCAGAACCGCCGACACCGACTACTTTAATTCTGGCAAATGTTTCAATTTCTGGGTTAATTTTTGGCATTCCATTAGAAGTTTATTTGTTTGTGATAATTTTTTACCGTTGACCCTGGTTGTTCCTTCCACTTTACCGCCCATCTACATTTCGTCCCCTTACTTCTAACGGGACAGGTTCCATTAGAAAAACTAAAATTACTTGCTAATTTTATGATCAGCACTTACTCTAATTCCAGTATTAAAAGTCCCTTCTATCCTTTCTTACGCCTAATGTTAACAGAACGACTAAAAAGAAGCAAACTTGTCCTGTTAAATAAATTTTGGCCTGAAAAAGTCAAAATTTAGCTTAAAAAATAAGGGTATTTTACCCTATTGACAACATAACACTTCATTTTTTGTTGGCATCAGAAAATTATTTGCAACATTTTTAAGCTATTTAACAGGGTGAAACAAAATAAGGTGTACTGCTCCTGTAAGGAGTACAAAAAATCAGCAGATTTTTATAGCCGAGGAGCTTATATTGTATTCGTTATATGCGTGTCTTTCAAAAGGTCAAAGCGAGTGATTTTTAGGGCTAAAACATTTTAAGCACAAAATGTTCGCCCGAACATCCCGATGGCTATCGGGATGTTTTAGGGCATGATCTCTTTGACCCATCTTACTACTCTACTCCAAAGCTCCCCGCGGTTGTGACTGCCGCTCTTCTCCCCATCCTCATATTCATAATCGTAAAGGCACAGACCGTAGACGACAGACCACGACGGATCAATCGTTTGATTATTCTGTCCTTGGATTTTGGCGGGCGAGGCGACACGCGCGGGCAGCTTAAAATAATCTTTAGCCATTTCCTCAACATTTTGGATGTTAGAACCGCCACCGGTAATAACAATACCGGCGGGCAATAAACCACTGCGGCCAATTTTTTTCAGATGGACTTCTATATACTCAAAAATGTCGGACAGGCGCGCTTCAATTATTTCATCCAATTTTTTTTTCGCTCCAGCCGGATCGGTTTCGCGCCGCTTAACCCGCTCGGCTTCTTCTAAGGGAATTTTGAAGCCCAACGCAATGTCGTTGGTGATATCGGTCGAACCCAAGGGGAAAGTGTGGACGGAAATAGGCAGGCCTTCTTCAAACACGGCAATAGTGGCCGTTTGGGAACCAATGTTAGCCAGCACGCAACCGGAGGCCTTTTGCAGTTTGGTTAAAATGGTAATGCTAGAAGCCAGTGGTGAGGCAATTATATCGTCAATAATCAAACCCAATTCTTCCACCAATGAAACAAAATCTTTTAGGTGTAATTTGGAATAAGTAATAAAGTTGGTCTTGACCTCAAGCTTTGACCCCTTCAAGCCGGCCGGCTGGCCGAGCACTTTTTTACCATCCAATTTAAAACTGATGGGAAGGCGGTGCAAAATGTGACGGTTAGCCATATCGGTCAGATTATTTTCGCTGTCTTCCACCGCCCGTTTGACGTCATTTTTGGTAATTTCCAAATCGGCTTTGGAGACCTGCGCGCTACCCTCGGCTATTTTGGACTCTAAAGTGATTCCACCAATGCCGAGCAGAACTTTTTTTACTTTAATCTTGGCGATTCTCTCCACATCGCCAATGGCTTCCTTTAAGCTTTCCAATGCTTCATCAAAGTTGATGATGTAACCGCGCCGCAGGCCGCGCGTGCTTCTTTTTACCAACGCCAAAACAGTCGGAGCTTCATCATGCTCCTTAAATTCGCAGACCATCACTCTAATAGAGGAGGTCCCGATGTCTAATCCGGTGACAATATTTCTAGCCATTGCTCTAGAGCCTATTCACAATCAAACGCATTTTTTATTTTAATAAAAAGCGTTTAGATTATTCACAGACTCTTTTTGAAGCGCTTTAATATTTTACATTCCTCGCTCTCCATTTTACTACTATGTTCGTATCCTTTCAAATGCAACAAACCGTGGATAAATAAATAAGCCAGATAATTTTTATAAGCGACGGAGGGCGAGAAAAAAGCCAAAGCTGGCTGGTTGCTTTTTCGAGCCGAGGAGCTTGTCTGGTTTGGGTATCTCTTAGGAGTCATATAATTTTGCGCAAAAAGTTTACTTTCTTGCTCCGCTTGGTTCAAATTAATGAAAACTTCCCCCATCTTTTTGGCATAGGGAAAACTCAAAATATTGGTCGGTTTATTCTGGTGGCGGTACTGGCTATTTAGTTTTTTAGTCAAAACATCTTCGGCCAAGACCAAAGATAATTCGTACTTTTTACCCAGTACAAAGTCGGCTAATTTCAAAAAAGGTACCGCCGGTACCTTTTTCTTAGTGAGATTTCTTGTAGTAAACATCCTTGATTTTGCCGAGCTTACGTAATTTTTCCGTCGCGGCTCTTTTGATGATTTTTTTCAAGGCATCATTCTTTTTCTTGAGGGGGGATTTACGGCGAGAGGCGAATCGTAACCTCTTAGCTCGGCGTAAAACCCCGGAACTTTGCACGCGCCTAGAAAACCGCCGCAGGAGGTTGGCATTAGACTCGTTGCCCGTTCTTTTTACTTCGGTGGTAGTTATCATAGGGAAGAGTTTAGCATGCAAAGGTAATCTTGGCAAATTTCTCTCGGCCATTCTTTTTTAGGGTGTACCCCGCCCCGTACTTTAGCGAAGCACGGATATTTTTCTGCTGAAACCTCCGTACCGGAGCAGTACACCTTTTGGATAGATTTGCTTCGCTTTGCTTGCAAACTATCTCAAAAGGTCTTGCGGAGCTGCGCCAACTCGCTCCTCACCTCTCGCTCGCGCCGTCGCGCCTGCCTGTCGGCAGGCAGGCTCCCTAGTCTTCGCCAAGGTACAGGGCGGGACTTCAACTTTCTAAAAAAGAATGAACCCGCTTCATTGAAAGTCAAAAGAAATGAGACAGATGAGGGGGAGAAGGAGCGCTTAAGGCACACTACCTACTTATGCGGTGGACTGGCGGTAGTTTTGAGCTTTTTTAGGTAGTCGCCCAAATTTTCAATCTTGATAGTGTCTTGCGAGTGGGTGTCCATATCGCGGACGATCACGGTGCCTTCCAGCGCTTCTTTTTGGCCCAGAATAATAGTGTAAGGAATGCCCATGCGTTCCGCCATCCCGAGCTGGACCGATAAGGAATCTTTAGACAGAGAATGGGTCATGGGAATGTGGGCTTTGCGCAGGGTCTCAATCACCTCAAAGCTTTTTAACTTGGCGTCAAAAGACAGTTGAATAAAGAACGCCCTGGGCTTTTTTACTAAGCGCGGTGTGAGTTTGGCATAGGCCGGCATTTCTATTATTCTGTCCACACCTAAGCCCCCGCCGACAGCCGGCAGTTCGCGTTTCACCCCTAGAGACTTAGCCAAGTAGTCATAACGTCCGCCACCGGCGAGAGCCAGCGAAGAGGTCGATTTAGTTCCATCCTCTTTTTCTATCTCTATCTCGCTATAGATCTCAAAGACCGTGCGTGAATAATAATCCAAGCCCCGCACTAAAGTGTTGTCTATTTCGTAGTTGATGCCCAGCTTGTCCAAATACTCTAATACTTCCTTGAAATGTTGTTTGCAAGCCGAGCATAGATAACTAATAGACTCTGGCGCCTCTTTTTTGATCTCTTGGCAGTGAGGATCTTTACAGTCCAAAACGCGTAGGGGATTAGCTTTCAGTCGCTCGCGGCAATCAGGGCAGATATGGCGGACATTTTTTTTGTAGTAATTAACCAAGTCATGGCGATACAGATGGCGGCACTCGGCGTCACCAATACTATTGATTTTGATCGTCAGATTTTTCATCCCGGCTTCAGTTAGGATAATCATAAACAAGTTGATGATTGTCGCATCGGCAATACTCTTCGCGGTACCGAGGATTTCCAAACCGAATTGATACATTTGGCGATAACGACCACGCTGGGGATTTTCGTGACGAAAGTATGGCCCGTAATAATAGAGCATCACGGGCTGGGGCAGAGTTTGCATTCCGTGTTCAATATAAGCCCTCATCACTCCCGCCGTGCCTTCCGGCCGCATGGTTAGATGATCGCCGCCGCGCGTTTTGAGCGTATACATTTCTTTCTCGACGATATCGGTGCCGGCACCCACTCCGCGATTAAACAACTCCTCCTTTTCCAAAATCGGTGTCTCAATTGGTTTGAAACCATAATACAAAGCGACTTCGGCCGCCTTTTCAAAAAAGCCCTGATACAGGTAAAAATCATCACCAATTAAATCGCGCATTCCTTTAGGTGATTGCAGTAATAAATCTTTGCTACTGGTCGGACTTTTGACCTCTCTAGAGTCTTTATCTTGGGGCTTGTTGTTGGTCATCATCTTATTTGGGAGGATTATATAAACTAAAGATAATTGGTTCACTCGGTCGTAATGGAAAATTGTTATTCTCCATTACTCCCTTCTTGCCAATTATAATTACCTGGTAAATAACCAATTTGCGTCAAGGGAAAAAGCCGGAGATAAGCTCGCCCTTTAATATATTTAATGTTTAGTACGCCCCAATAGCGGGAATCAAAGCTGTCTTTACGGTTGTCGCCCAAGACAAAATACTCATCTGGGCCTAATGTCCGTACGACAGCGGGATTAGTAGTGACCCCTTTAGAGAGATAGTATTCGGTATACCTAAAAGTTTTGCCATCGGCGGAGATGCTAATTTGACTGCCGCTAATGCGGACTATTTCACCCGGCAGACCGATAACTCTCTTAATAAAATATTTGGCCGGATCAAGGGGATATTCAAAAATAATTACTTCACCGCGGGCGGGCGTCCTCAAGTGGTAAGACAGTTCGTCTACGATCAGATAATCGCTGTTGTTGAAAGTTGGGTACATGGAAAGACCGCTGACAATAAACGGCTGAGCGACGAACGCTCGGATCGGGATGACTATTGCTAGAGTGATGAGGACAAACTTGACGATATCCCACCACGAATCTTTCTTATCTTGTCTCGGTTCGCCTGAGTTTTTAGTCGGAGTGGTTGATGTTATTGTTTTGTTTTCCTCCATCCCATTAGAAATTTACCCCGTGTGAAATTTTACCTTCCGTCGACTCTTGGCAAAAGGTAGTGTATCGGCCTTCGTTCAGTTTTTGTGTAAATACTTTGTTCATAGAATTTCTATCGGGGTTTATTTGCTAATAGAGCTAATTGGTTATTTAATTTATATTACTTCGCTTACCCGCGTATTTTCAATTTCAACGTCTATCTCCCTGCCTGCGGCAGGCAGGTAACGGGACAGGTCCCAGTTAGAAGCTTACGTGCTAATTACTTTTTGTAACTAATGTGAAGTTATCTTTTAATTACTTCTCCCCATCTTCAGTTTGAACGCCTGCTTCTAACGGGACAGGTAAAAAATCAGCCAAACAATTAGAAAGTATTGAATTATAATACTGCAAATGGCTCTTTGACGCAAGGATAGATATTGTTATATAATTCACTCTATAGAGTAAAAATTGTCGGGCAATTTTAAAAATTAACCCTGTTGAGTAAAAATCGCCTTGCGATTTTAAATCCTAAAGGATTTTACTCTACAGGGTAAAAGATTTTTTACTCAATAGAGTAAATGGCATATTTTATCGTAGGCTTGGGTAATCCCGGGGAGGAATACGACGATAGCCGGCATAATACCGGTCGAATGATTGTCGACTCTTTCCATAAAAAAATCTCTAAGGATTATGATTTTTCCGCGTGGAAGTTTGATCAGAAATTGTCGGCGCAAAAAAGTACCGGGAAAATTGGCACCCAATCCGTGACTTTACTCTTGCCGGATACGTTTATGAACAATTCGGGTAAGAGCGTGAAGCCACTCATCACCAGCGTTAAACAGGCGCATAATTTAGTGGTGGTGCATGACGACATTGATTTACCGCTCCGCGTGCTGAAAATTGTTTGGAATCGTGGGACCGGTGGTCATCGGGGGGTGGAATCCATCACGAAAGCCATCAAGACAGAAGAATTCGTTAGGATAAAAATAGGGGTGTCGCCCAGTACTCCAAGCGGTAAAGTTAAAAAACCACAAGGCGAAGAAAAGGTTGTTAATTTTATCTTGGGTAAATTCAAATCGACCGACCAGGAAATTTTTAAGAAGGTATCTAAAAGGGCGATAGAAGCTCTGGCCACCATCGTGGAAGAAGGGAAGGAACGAGCCATGAATTTGTTCAATTAGCTAACATCTCTTGAATAACGAAAAAGAGTTTCGTAATCTAAAATAATTAAACTATCTTAAATAGCAAAAACCCCGCCGGCTGGCGGGGTTTTTAATGTTAGGCCACAATCGGGGCTGGTTCTAAAGGAGTTTCCTCTCTTTTTTCCCCATAGGACAGAGTCATTCTTTGATCCTTCGGTTCAAACAAGTTAATAGTGAAAGTATAAGTTTTGCCTAGTTCCAATTTACTGCGCAGATCTTCTTCCGATTGGAATTCAGAAATATGGACTAAGCCGGCTACACCCTCTTCAATAGAGACCAGCGCACCATGTTTGTTGTATTTGATGACTACTCCCTTGACCACTTCGCCCTTTTTATATTTTTTGGAGGCCTCATTCCATGGATTTTCTTTCAAGGCCTTGAGCGAAAGAGAAATTTTGCCGTCTTTGATCTCAATTACTTTGGTTTTCACCTTGTCCCCAATCTTAAAGAGTTCTTTTGGATTTTCTACCAGGGCCCAATCAATCTCGGAAATATGTACCAAGCCCTCTAATCCATCTTCAATTTTAAGAAAAATGCCAAAATCCACCGCTCCGGTTACTTCGCCTAAAATGACATCTCCTAGGCTATACTTTTCTACGATTTCTCGCTTGGACTTGAGATCGGAGTTCTTTTCCGAGAAAATGAGTTTGCCCTCTTTAGCATCAGCGCCAATAATCGTCACACTTAACTTGGCCCCGACAAATTTTTTCAGTTCCTCCATAATTCGGTCTTTATCGCCATCGGGGATACGCGGATAATGCTCCGGTTTAAGTTGCGAAGAGGGAAGAAAGCCGTCCAATCCCTGCCATTCCATAATTAAGCCTCCTTTGTTGGCATCTTTAACCAGCAACTCGTAGATCTCCTTGCTCTTGATGGCTTTTTCTGCCTCACTCCAAACGATAGCCTGTTTCGCTTCCTTAAGAGAGAGTTCAATGTAACCTTTCTCTCCTTCGGCCTCGACGATTTTGGCCGTGACTAAATCGCCTAAATTAATCTTCTTAATCAGATCTTTGGCGTTTAAATATTCTCGGCCGTAGATAATGCCGGTACCAAAAGGCGGAATGTCTACATAGATAGACATCTTTTCTTTGCCGATGACTGTGCCTTCCACCAAAACACCCGCTTCCGGTGGAACCGGCGTGCTTTTGATGATGTCTTCCATCATCCTCTTTGGTTCATGGGCATATTTACTAGTCGTAGCAGTAAGTTCTTCCTTGTCGTCTTCTTCTACGACGCTGTCGTTTATGATTTTAGTCATAATTTTTTAATTTACCCCGTTGAATCAAAAATGGTTTTATTCAACTGGGGCACAAAAAAATCGCCTACCGAGCACTCATTTTCAAGATACTTACAAAAGCGTTGAGTTTAAGATGTCCTCTTAACTTACCACCTTCGTTGATATGTTGGGGATGAGTGCTCGGCCTGCCGCCTCCGTCGCTTTTCCGTATTCGGTTGCGCTCGGTCGCTGGCAGGAACTGATAATGAATGCATTATACACAAAATTCTCGGGAGGGCAACCTATTTTGTCAAGGTCTGACCTTGACATTAAACCTGGTTCACTACGGGGCAGGCAAAAAACGCTTATTTATCCCCTATAAAATGATTGCATAGGGACTTATTTTTTGCTATAATTGGCAGTAAGGGAGAAATAGAAAATACCAATTTTCTATTACGACCGAGCGAACCAATTATATTGTATTAGTTATATAATACGGCCATTATGGTTATCACATTTTACGGTGAAGCGTTTGTCAAGGTCCAGCAGGGAGAGACTATTTTTGCGTTTAATCCAGTCAGTCGGGAACACGATGTCAAAGCCTCCAAATTTGGAGCGGATATCGCGCTCATTAGTTTGAATGACCCGGTTTTTAATGGGAGTGAAAATACCTCATTTGGTTCCAAAGAAGCTTTGGTTGTTGATGGTCCGGGAGAATACGAAATTGGTGGAGTGTTTATTAAGGGTTTTCCGTCGGTTGGACCGGCCGCTAAGATTAATACTATTTATACCGTATCGTTTGAGGGTATTCGGCTCTGTCATTTGGGAGGACTTGCGCAAGCGACGCTTGCTCCGGCTATCATCGAAGATATTGGGGTAGTAGATGTTTTATTTATCCCGATCGGCGGCGGCCAATATTTGTCACCTAAAGATGCTTCTAAGCTCGCGGCCTCTTTGGAAGCCAAGATTATCGTCCCGATTCTCTGGAGTGGCGGCGGCATGCTAGAGACCTTCTTGAAAGAAGCGGGCGAGGAAAAAGAAAATGCGGTGGATAAATTAACTTTGAAGAAAAAAGATTTGGAGGGCAAGGAGGGGGAGATAGTAGTCATTAAGAGTTAAACATACGAATTTACGAATAATGCCTGCCTGCGGTAGGCAGGCGAATGAAACGAATTCACCCTCCTAAATTTTTGCTAATGCAAAAATTTTGGCTGGTAAATACGAATGAACTTAAACATAAAATTTCAATGCATTATTTGTAGCCATTCGTAGATTAGCATAATTCGTAAATTCGTATGTTAAACTTCATTGAAGAATTAAAGACCAAACCCGACGGTCATAAAAAACAAGTGGCTCTATTCGCCTCTCTGGCCATTACCGCCCTGATTGTTCTTGTTTGGCTGATTAGTTTTCGTTTTTTAGGGAATGGTTATAATGACGATAATCTTACTGCTAAGACTATTACTCCCGTTAAGGAGGTTCGGACAGCAATTGAAAACAGCACGAGAAAAATGGTGAATGGCATCAACCAGGCCAAAGCCAATTTACAGGGAATTTTTAATACGGCGGCTAGTAATGCTTTAGACGCCTCTAGCTCTGCTCCCCAGCAGAGACAATGATAAAAATAGAAAACCTGTCCCGTTACCTGCCTGCCGCAGGCAGGGAAGTAAAAGTGAAAATTGTAGATGGGTGGGTTAAATAACATTATCAATAAAAGATAAAAAGAGTAAAAAGGTTAGCAAGTAAACTTCTAATAGGATGCCCAAAGATAAAGAAGACAAAAAAATAGACAACGACATTCCGATTGGTAGTAAAAATGTTTTACCGGTGGACATTGTGTCGGAGATGCGTGAGTCGTATTTGAATTATGCTATGTCGGTCATCGTGGCTCGCGCCCTGCCGGATGTTCGTGACGGCTTGAAACCGGTGCACCGTCGCATTTTGTACTCCATGCACAAAACCGGCCTGACATTTTCGGCGAAATACAAGAAATCGGCGACGGTGGTGGGGGATGTGCTTGGTAATTATCACCCGCATGGCGATGCTTCGGTTTATGATGCGATGGTGCGCTTGGCCCAGGATTTTTCTATGCGCTACCCCTTGGTGGCCGGTCAGGGTAACTTCGGTTCCATTGATGGCGATTCGGCCGCCGCCTATCGCTATACGGAGGCCAAAATGTCGCGCATTTCTAGTGAATTACTGTGTGACATTGAAAAAGACACGGTAGATTTTGCGCCCAACTTTGACGGGCGTTTGAAAGAGCCGACGGTCTTGCCGACGACCATTCCCAATCTGCTCTTAAACGGCACGATGGGTATCGCGGTGGGTATGGCGACCAAAATTCCACCCCACAATTTAACGGAAGTAATGGATGCTCTCATTTATCTGGCCGATAACCCGGCGGCGACCAACGAAGAACTATTCAAATTTATCAAAGGTCCCGACTTTCCGACTGGCGGCATTATTTATAACGAACAAGATATCAGACACGCTTACGCTTCCGGTCGTGGCGGAGTACTCCTGCGCGGCGAGGCAGAGATTGGGGAAAATAAGGCGGGCAATTTCCAGATTATCATCAGTTCCATTCCGTATCAGGTCAATAAGTCCGACTTAATCGTCAAAATTGCCGATTTGGTGCGCGAAAAGAAAATAGAAGGCATCAGAGATATTCGCGATGAATCCACCAAGGATATACGGATTGTGATTGACCTCAAAAGCGGCATCCATCCGCAGAAAATTTTGAACAGCATTTATAAACATACCGAATTGGAAACGATGTTCCATTTCAATATGCTAGCTCTGGTAGACGGTGTGCCGAAACTTTTGCCGCTCGAATCCATCTTGGACGAATTTATCGGTCACCGCAAAGTAGTAATTACCAAACGCACGAAGTTTGATTTAGACGTGGCTTTGGCACGCGAACATATTTTACTCGGCCTAAAGAAAGCGCTGGATCATATTGATGAAATCATCCGCACGATCAAAAAATCCACAAACGCAACCACGGCGCATACGGCCCTGATGAAAGATTTTAAGTTCTCCGACCCGCAAGCCACGGCGATTTTGGAAATGAAACTGCAAAAACTGGCCGGGCTGGAACGTCAGAAAGTGGAGGATGAACTAAAAGAAAAGCAGGCCTTGATCAAAAAATTAGAAGCCATTTTGGCTGATGCGCAGGAAGTGGTAAAAATCATTAAAGATGAATTTATCCAGATTAAGGAAAAGTACGGTGACGAACGCAAAACTAAAATTATCAAACATGGAGCCAAGGAAATCAGCGTGGAAGATTTGGTGCCGGAAAAGGAAAATGTTTTGGTAGTAACGGCCGGCGGCTATATCAAACGGACTGATCCGGCCGAATATCGGGCGCAGAAGCGCGGCGGGGTGGGCGTAGTGGATCTCAATATGAAAGAGGAAGATTTTGTCACCATCTTGCTTAGTGCCAATACGCATGACGATCTCTTATTCTTCACTGATAAAGGTAAAGCCTATCAAATTAAAATGTATGACGTGCCGGAAGGCAAGCGGGCGACGCGGGGCAAGGCAGCGGCCAATTTCCTGTCTGTCTCCTCGGAAGAAAAGATTACTTCGGTGTTGGCTATACCGAAAAATTACAAAGATAAATCGGCTTCTTTAATGATGGTGACGCGTGGCGGGGTGGCGAAAAAAGTAGCGGCCGAAAGTTTCAGGGATGTGCGCCGAAGCGGCATCATTGCCATTAAATTACATGAAGCCGACGAACTGCTATCCGTCTGCTGGGTGGAAAAAGGCGACGAAATTATCATGGCCACCAAGCATGGCCAAGCCATTCGTTTTAAGGAATCAGATATTCGCGAAATGGGGCGGGGAGCGGCCGGCGTCTGCGGGATGAAGCTTAAAAAGGGTGATGTGGTGGTGGGGGCTTGCGCTATTAATACGGATAAAAAAGATAGCACATATTTGGTGATGAGTTATAACGGTTTTGGCAAAAAAACCAAACTGAAAGAATATAAGGTCCAGCGCCGCGGCGGTTCCGGCATTAAAACAGCGCAGGTGACCAAAAAGACCGGTGAACTGATGACGAGTAAAGTTATCACTAATGAATTTAATGAGGTGGTGGCAATATCCAAACAGGGACAAATTATTCGTGTCAGTTTGTCCGAAGTCCCAACTCTCGGTCGTCAAACCCAAGGCGTGCGAATTATGAAAATGCGGGAAGGGGACAGCATCGCTTCGCTAACCTGTTTATAGAAAGCCTCACTATGCTGGGAAATACAAAAAACCGCCTTAAGCGGTTTTGGTTGAAAAAAGAGGGTTAGAAAACTCACTTAATCTTTAACGCGGTCAAGACTTGGCGCACGCGATCTTCCAAATTATCAATGCGTCGATCGTGCGCGGCAAACAAAATATTTTCTATACGACCCAGTTGCGTATCAACTTTTTTAAAGCGCTCATTGGCTTCCTGGCGAAACTCACCCAGCTCCTCTTTGGAAGCGGTATGGTCAAACCCATTTTTGACCATCATGGCCAGGTCTTCGATTGTCACTTTTTTCTTTACCATTGACCTATTTTAATCTTTCTGCCTCGGGGACGCAAGAGCGGTCACACTGTGGATAACCCTTGCTAATGTTTTATTTGAATAAACCCGCCGAAATTATAAAAAAAGATGAATTTAGAGAAAATAGGTTGTTGTAAACCGACGATTGTTCTTTAATTTCTTGTGTGGATAACTTGATTATAATTTTTGCGGATAAATGCTAAAATAAAGAGCAATATGGCCTTTGCCGATCCGGCAAGCATTGTTAATTATTTTGGCTTGAAACCAGATATGACTGTGGCCGATTTTGGCGCCGGTTCCGGCGCTTACGCACTGGCGATGGCCGAGCAAGTGAGGCCTAATGGTAAGGTCTACGCCATAGATGTGCAAAAAGATCTACTGGTCACCTTGAAAAACACGGCCAAAGAAAGACATTTAACCAACCTGGAAGTACTGTGGGGTGACATTGAAAATTTAGGCGGATCCAAAATTGGTGATCAGATAATCGATTTTGTCCTACTATCTAACGTCTTGTTCCAGACCAAGGCCAGTTATAAAATGGCGATTGAGACCAAAAGAATTTTGAAACCAAGCGGGCAGGTGGCGATCATTGATTGGGCTGAATCATTTGGTGGCTTGGGGCCGCGACCGGAAGATATTATGGCGGCCGAGGAGGCTAAAAAGATTTTTGGGCAGGCTGGTTTTGCCTATGAGAAAAGTTTTCCGGTCGGCGACCATCATTACGGGCTAATATTTAAAAAATAAGATTCATATACGAATTATACAAATTATACTAATCCGCCACGGCGGACGAATGACTGCAAATAAATACAATAAGAGATATAATCAGAAAAACTTCATTCGTAGTGATTCGTATCATTCGCTTGCCTGCGCAGGCAGGTATTATTCGTTGATTCGTATGTTAAGCTAATGCCTAAAAGCGCTTTCCAACTCATCTTGTTGATTGTCCTAGGAGTGGTGGCTGTGACTGCGGTATTAATGTTTGCTGGAATCTTGCCTGGCGGATCTCAATTGTTCAAAAAAAATAGCGTGACGGTTACCTTGTGGGGGACCAAGATGAATGACCAGCTATCAACTTTTCTTCAGATTTTTAACGAAGCCAACAAGGATACCGTAAAGATTCAATACATCGTCAAAGATCCGGCTACTTACGAAGATGACTTGATTGAGGCCTTCACGCAGGCAGGGGGACCGGATTTATTTTTTGTAGATGAAGAAACACTTTATAAATTTGAAAA
>ERZ1292623.1942-Hain-H51-01um-R1-1942-length-19154-cov-7_pt2 | contig 17261 bp, 15 predicted proteins | sample MGYA00564398_ERZ1292623 | MGnify/ENA primary metagenome ERZ1292623 (study PRJEB36523, sample SAMEA6512633) | groundwater metagenome | collected 2019-01-07 | study: AquaDiva: Metagenomics assemblies of 32 groundwater samples | reverse complement strand
AAAGATATATGGTGATATGTATGACGTTAACAACGGTAATGCCAGAAAATTGGAGGAGATTTTGGTAGAAAGTGGTGTTACCGCGGTCGAGCAATAGCCATTTGCCTGCAGGGCCAGGCCCTGCAGGTGGGTGATCGCGCTTGACTTTGGGAACTTGTGTTTGGAATATCAAATTCAGTTCACTTCAACGATTCGAATACTTGAAGGGCTACGGGGTTAGACCCTGTAGGGGTTTGGGGGTTTCCCCTGCTACTTCATTTTTGTCGAACTCTAGGGACGCTCACCTCCACCAAAGGCGGAAGAAACACACTTGGTCTACTTTCTCGTTTGAAGTAGCAGGGAGGAAGATGAACCCTAGATTCCTCGACTACGCTCGGAATGACATTGGGTGCATTTTTCTCCCTGCAATGGCTTGTCAAAGAACAACTGTTATATACCACGAAACATCATTATTGTCAATGTTATGGGGTTATTCTTGGCCGGCTCTTACGGCGGCGAGAAAGGCTTCTTGGGGGAGGGCGATCTTGCCCATCATTTTCATTCTGGCTTTGCCTTTTTTCTGTTTCTCGAGCAGTTTTCGATTTCTACTCATATCGCCACCATGAAGCTTGGCTTCAACATCTTTGCGAAACGACTTGATATCTTCGCGGGCGATAATTTCGCCACCGATGGCGACTTGGATGGGAATCTCAAATTGCTGGCGGGGGATGGCTTCCTTAAGGCGTTTGGCCAGAGCTAGGGCGCGGGGACGGGCTTGAGTCCGGAGACAGATGGTCGCCAGGGGTGGGGCTTCTTCGTGGTTCAAGAGGACCGTCAATTTGACCAGATCGGCCTCCTGCCAGCCAACGGGCTCGTAGTTAACCGAGGCGAAACCGGAGGAGGCGCTTTTGAGGCGGTCGTGGAGAGAAGTGATGACTTCGATCATGGGGATGATGTAGGAAAGCTCGACCAACTGATCGAGATAGACCATATCGATAAGGGAACCGCGCAGTTCCTGACAAACATCGAGGACGGCCCCAAGATAATTCGGGGAGACGACAATTTCGACGCGGGCAATCGGTTCTTTGGTGGTGTGGGTAAAAGCGGGATCGGGAAATTCATTGGGGGTGTTGAAGGTAATTTCTTCGCCGCCGCGAAGAACTGCCCGGTATTCGACACTGGGAGAAGTGGAAATGACGGGCAGGTTGAATTCGCGCTCGAGTCGCTCAGCGACGACTTCGGCGTGAAGCAGGCCCAGGAAACCAACGCGGACCCCTTGGCCAAGGACGATGGACTTGATCGACTTTGTCTCTAAAGAGGAGTCATTTAGTTTTAGTTTGGCGAGGGCGTCAAGTAAATCTTGATAGGCGGCGTTATCGATTGGGAAAATGTCGAAATAGACATTGGGCTTGATGTGGCGAAAGCCGGGCAGGGCGGTCGTTTGCTGATCGCGGGCCAGGGTAATGGTGTCACCAACCAAGACTCTTCTAATATCTTTTTGACCGGTAACCAGATAGCCAACCGAGCCGGTGGTCAGCTCCTCCCTGGCAATTCGGCCCGGAGACAAGATACCGATTTCCGTAGGCGTAAAGGTTTCCCTGGTGGAAATGGACCGCAACTGGTCTTTGGCCTTGATAGCGCCTGAAAAAAGACGGACAAAAGCGATGACGCCCAAGTGCGGATGGAAAAAGGAATTAAAAATCAGGGCCTGGAGTCCGCCGCCGCCAAGGCTTTGGCGAGACGAAGGTGAAGGTATTTTTTCAATAACGGTGGCGAGAAGCTCCTTCACCCCGGCACCGGTTTTGGCGGAGATTAAGAGGGGCTCTTCATTTGACTGCAGGAGTTGTTTGACTTGGCGGGTAGCGGCAGGAATATCAGCCAGTTGGGTGTCGATTTTGTTGACTACCGGAATAATGGTTAGGCCTAGGTTTTTGGCGAGGTGGTAGTTAGCGACGGTCTGGGCCTGAACGCCTTTGGTGGCGTCAATAAGGAGGATGGCGCCTTCACAAGCTGCCAGCGCCCGCTCGACTTCGTAGTTAAAATCGACATGCCCGGGGGTGTCAATTAAATTGAGCGTAAAACGCTCAATTTGCGGTGACACAGTGGCACAGTGGCACTGATAAGTCATGGCGACCGGTGCCATTTTGATGGTGATCCCCCGCTCCCGCTCGATCGGGTTGCTGTCGAGCAGCTGCTCCTGCATTTCCCGAGCGGTGACGGTGTTGGTCATTTCCAACAACCGATCGGCCAGGGTACTTTTGCCGGCATCAATGTGGGCAATGATAGAGAAATTGCGAATCTGATTCATAAAAGAGATTCCTCGACTATGCTCGGAATGACAATCATTAGGAAGCGCTGACCGGCGGCTCAATGACCTCATCTGATTCACCCAAGATGCGCCGCCAGTTACCTAATTTTTTCACTAGGGCGGCTACGTCAGCCAATTCTTCAATACGGAGTATTTTACAGAAAATTAGATAAACAAGAAAGCCAACCAGGCTGACGATGAGGGTGAGGACTATCAAGGGGAGGGTGCGGGTGGTATCAAAAACGAACTGATCGAGAAGGCGCATCGGGAGCCAAAGGGCGAAGGCGGTGGCGCCAGAGGCGATAATCATTTTGGTTAACCGCCAAGTAATGGCCAGGCTGCCGATGCGACGGCGGAGAAGGAGATAAAGAAAAATAAAATCCAGATAGTTTGACAAACTCATAGCGGCCGTAATTCCCAGAACGCCATAACCCAAGACGCGGCTGGCATAGGTGGCAGAAAGGGTAAAAATAATCATAGTAAAGGCACCGACATAGAGGGGACGGCGGGTGTCTTTGAGGGCGTGGAAAGCGCGAACGAGAACTTGGGTCACGGCCAAGGGGGCGATCGAAAGGGCCAGAAAGGCCAGACTTTTACCGGTCAACAAGGTTGCTTCCCAGGGAAAAGTGCGGGCGCCAAAGGCGAGACGAACCAGGGGGATGCGGAGAATCAAAACGAGAATACTAGCCGGTAAGGCGAAGAAAAAGATTTGCGAGAGGGATTTGGCCAAGGTTTGTTTGAATTTGGTTAGGTCGGAATGAGCGGCTTCGTCGGCGAGAGCCGGAAAGGAGGCTTGGGAGAGGGAGACGCCAAAAAGAGAAACGGGCAAGGCATAAAGTTGGCGGGCGAAATTAAAAATAGAGAGCGAGCCGGCGGCGAGAAGCGAGGTTAAATTGACGGCGACCCAGCGCTCGATTTGGTCCAGGCCGAGGGCCAGCGCCCGGGGAGGCATCAGCCGAAGCATGGTGAGGACGCCGGGATAGCGGGGATGAATGACCGGGCGGGGGGTAAAGCCAAGGTGGGCGACAAGGGGTAATTGAACAAGGACGTGCAAAAAGGCACCCAAGACGACACCGAAAGCGGCGGCATAAATACCAAAGCGACTCGAAAAAAAGTAGATACCGATAATGGTGCCGAGGTTGTACAAAAGCGGGGCGATGGCGGGGATGAGAAAACGGCGTTGAGCCTGCAGGATACCGGTTAAGAAAGCGGAAAGGGTAAAGAGAATTTGGGCGAGGGCCATAATGCGGATGAGGTTAGCCATGAGGTCGAGTTTTTCGGGCGAGTAGTGGGCCAGGACACCGGCAATCGGCCGGGCGAAGATGATCAGAATGGTGGTCAAGGCAAACAAGATCAGGCTAATGGTGGTCAGAGCGGCGTTGGCCAGATGGGCGGCTTCTGCTTTTGACCGGGCTAAGTGGTCCTGGAAAATCGGAATGAAAGCGGCGGAGACGGCGCCGACGACCAAGAGCTGGAAAATAGTATCGGGGAGAACAAAAGCGGCAAAATAAACGTCGAGGTCGGCCTCCATACCGCCAAAGAAACGGGCGGCCAAGAGGTGGTTTCTGACTAAACCGAGGAGGGCTGAGGCGAGATAAGAAGCGGCGATGACAAAAGCGGCGGAAAGAATGCTTTTGTGTTCAGTCTCAAGGATTTTTTTACTGCGGTTTAATAAAGTTTGAACCATATGGGGTGAGTCGAGTCTAATTCTATGGTAAAATTACATCCGTGCCAATAATCAAATCTGCAATCAAGAAGTTACGGGCTGACAAAAAAAGACAAGCGATCAACAAGGCGATCAAGACACGAGCGGTCAATTTGATCGGGGTGTTTCGGAAAGAAACCAAACCGGAGGGGCTGGCGGCGGTTTTTTCGGCCATCGACAGGGCGGCCAAGGGCAAGGTGTTTCACAAAAAGAAGGCCGACCGCCTGAAGTCGCGCCTTGCCAAACTACTGGGCAAGAAAAAATAAGGCTGTTCCTCGACTTCGCTCGGAATCATAGATATACTGGTTTTGGATGCCTGCCGCGAAGTTAGCTAAGATTAATCTGTTGCCGAAGGACTCGTTTGAGTTTTCTTCTTTGGGTAAATTTTTGAAGTGGTCGCTGACGACGGGCCGGGTTTTGGTGGTTTTGACGGAGTTCGTGGTGATTTTGGCTTTCGGCTCCCGGTTTTATTTTGACAAACGATTAAACGACTTGATTGAGGAAATTGATGCCAAGCAGGCGGTGGTTGATAGTTATGCCGAAATTGAAAAAAAGACCCGGGATATTCTGACCCGACAGAAAGTAGTGGACTCTTACCTAACCAACAACTTGCGGATAAGCGACAGGATTAATCAAATCAGGCGGGCAACACCCCAAGACGTGACTTTTGATGACATCGCGATTGGCGAGAACGGTCTGTCTTTGTCGGGGACGGCGAACTCCGAATCGGGGCTGGCCAACCTGATCGCCGGAATAAATCAGATACCGGATGTGGAGAGCGTTACCGTGGCCGGGATCGATTTTGACCAGAGACAGGGAAATATCAAGTTCAAAATTTCAGTATCAATCACTCCCCCCAAGACATGATCGCCCCCTGGAAAAACGAAAAAGTCAGGTTGATGTATCAACGGCCGGAGATAAAGGCCTCGGTCGAAATTATTCTTTCGGTTTTTACCGTGGCGGGATTATTGTTGCTGGCGATTAGGCCGACCTTGGCCACCGTGGCGACACTACAGAAAAAGATTGAGGATCAGCAGGTGGTCAACCGAAGACTGGAGGCAAAGATTAGCCAGTTAGTTAACGCCCAAAAAAATTTGGTCACTTACGCCAACAGACTGGCCGACTATGAAGTAGCGGTGCCGGATACGCACGACCTGGGGTCCTTGGCTAAACGGGTCGAGTTGCTGGCGAGCGAACAAGGATTAGCGGTAAATGGCTTGTCTTTTTCGGCAGTGCCCCTGCTGGGAGTCGAAATTAACCTGGCTGATAAGAAAGGGGGTGGTCAGCCGACGACTGAATTCGGTGGGAAAATAGCGACTTTTGAGATTAGTTTTGATCTTTCAGGCGCCCCTAATCGAATTTTTGACTTTCTCCCAGCTCTCGAAAAGATGGACCGAGTGGCGATCGTTAATGAAATAGATATAAAAAAAGAAATTCTTCAGGGTGACACCAAGGAAGCTGTCGTTGGTGTCAAAGCGGTGGGTAAGGCAAGGGGGTATTATGTTTTTGCGAACGAGCCATGAAACCAAAGAGAGCGCGAAGTAGTTACATCTTGCTTCTGGGGATGATGAGTCTCCTGGTCGTCGGGGCGTGGCTAGTTTATCAGGTATACGCGGCCCTGACGGCAAGCCAAATAACCGAACGACAAGGAGAGTCGATTGTGCCTCTTGACGGAACCATCACTCAGGATGCCTTGGAGAATTTGGCCGGCAGAAGAAAATTTAGGGAAGCAGATTTCTCCAGGTTAGTGTTTAATATAAGTGTGGCTACTCCTAGTGCTGACAACCTATGAAAAACAATATTTTTAGCAAGAGAATTCCGACGATTTTTGGTCTGCTAATATTGGTCGGCGGCTTAATTGCGGGGATTCTGCTGGTGAGCCAGCGACAAGGACTGACAACCCAGGCCGGACCAACGGCTCAACCAAAAAACGTCAGGATTTCTAACGTTGGCAGTAACAGTTATACCGTCAGTTGGACTTCCGACGTGCCGGTGACCGGATTTTTAAAATATTCAGATAACCCGACGAGGCTAACCTTGCCCGCCGGAGACACGCGGGACCAAATTTCGGGAACAACCAACCAATATACCACCCACTATGTGGACGTGACTGGATTATCGGCTGATAAGACGTATTATTTTGAAATCGGGTCCGGGTCGCAGACCTACAATGACGGCGGCAGACCATATCAGGTCAGAACCACGCCGCAAGCAGCAGCGCCGCCGGAGGACGTCATTAGCGGAAAGATTTTGACGGCGGCGGGAGCCGGGGCGAGCGGGGCGGTGGTCTACGCCGAGATAACGGGGGCGCAGACGCTGTCGACACTGACAAATACTGATGGCTCGTGGAGAGTAGCCCTGTCCAACGCCAGAAATGCCGGCGGTAACTTTGTCGCCTATGATCCGACAACGGAAACAATCACGATCTTCGTTCAAGCGGGTACTTCGGGGACAGCGACGGCAATCACTAATACGGCGACTGATAATCCGGTGCCGGAAATTACCTTGGGAAAAACACATAACTTCGCCACGGGGGAAGTGGCGCCAATAATTTCTGATCTATCGGGGGGTGAGCCGGCCGGGGGTGGATTTGCGACTCTTTCTGATTTGAGCCAGGCACCGGAAGCAACTTTTTCGGTGAAGTTACTTAACCCGTCGACGGAAGGCGAAAGTCTGGCGACCCAAACGCCGGAGTTTTTGGGAACCGGGCCGGTGGGGATGGCGATCAAACTGATTCTGGATACCAGTGGCCAGACGGCGACGGCGACGGTAGCGGCCAGCGGCGCCTGGTCCTGGTCACCGCCGATAAAGCTGTCTTTGGGCAGTCACACCATCAAATTACAGTTTAAAGAAAATAGCGTTGATGCGGCATTCAGCCGGGGTTTTGTCATTGTGGCCGCCGGGACGGGAGGATTACCCGCCTTTACCTCCACCCCCTCGGGTACACCGACGGCAACAGCCACAGCGACACCGACCCCGACTGGAACAAGTAGTGGTTTGCCTACCGTAGGCATATTGACGCCAACCTATGCTTTACTTATAGTGGGTATAGGCCTGTTTGTTTCAGGCATTATTTGGAGGCGTAGATTATTGGCTGAATGAACAACGATACTAACCAACCCCTCAACAGCACTGGTACAGATGGACTGGGTTTACCCGCCGATTCGGTGGGTTTACCGCCGATTCCCGAGCCATTGACGGAAATCCCCTCTGTTGGTCTACCACCCTTGGAACCGATTGCTCCACCAACTCCTCCGGCTGAAGTGCCGAGCCCCCCCCCTGTCATTCCGACTATCCCTTCTGTCATCCCGAGCGAAGTCGAGGGATCTTCTTCCCCAACACCACCTCCTTTACCAAAAAAGAAAATCAACAAAAAATTAGTTTTCGGCGGAACCTTGGTCTTGCTCCTCCTCGGTGGCGCCATCGCCCTCGCCGCCCAATTCGGACTCTTCCGCGGCGATATTAGACAGAGGGCGTCGCCCTGTAGCCCAGAAGGCTCGTCAGACTGTGGATCTGACGGGGTAAGGACAGAGTGTCGTGGCGGTCAGTGGCAAGCAGTTGGAACATGCACCCCACAGCAACAGAGCCAGGGTCAGGTAATGCCTGGTCAACAACCCGCTTCCGAGCCACAACCTCCCGCCGCGACTGAAGCCCCTGCGCCTCCCCCCCCGCCCGCCGGTGGTTGTCCTTCAGGAGTTGGCCCGTGTGGGGGGGAAGGATCTACCCAAGATCGTGACTCAGGAGGCTTGTGTATTTCTGAAAAATGCGTTCGATATAACCCAACTTGTAATGTTTGGCAATTCCAAAGTTCAAGACCTGGATCATGCACTATAGCATCGGCGACAAGTGCGCCGACAGCGGTCCCCACGTCTGGAGGAACGACTGGTGGAACGGGTGGAGGGGGAACAGCAGTCCAAACTTGTAACGGGGTTGCCGTGGGAACCTGTAATGCCGGCTATCAGTGTAAGGCGGATGCCTGCGGAACTACTCCAAAATATGCCTGTTTTATTCTAGATTCTAGTTGCGGCGCGTCTATTACTTGTACCCCCGGACAGAAATCAAATGGTACAGATGGTACGTGTTATGAATGTGAGACAAAGCCCGGGACTGAAGGAGCCTTCACACAATGGAAACAAGTGAGTACCCTTTCTTGCACCGCGGCTGCGGCGGCGGCAACCACGGCACCAGTTGTGACGTCAGCACCAACATATACACAGTGCGCGTCCGGTGGTCAAATTCCTCTCAATGATAAACCTTGTTGTGTTGGTTTAAATAAACTTAATGACGGTAAGTGTGGAATTCAAGGTACAACATGTCTAAACGGAACTGTTTTGTATGGCACCAATAATGTCTGTTCTTGTGGAGGGACGACTGTCTCCGAATGCGATTCTAGTGTGGTTCCTACTCCAGCCCCAACTGTAACAGTGGCGGCGGCACCGACAATAACGTGTAGCTGTAACTTGGGTCCAAAGAGTGGATCAATTGGACTCTTTACTTGCAAGGACGCGAGTGGCAAGATCACCACCTCTGGAAACAAGGAGGGTTGTGCTGGCGCAGGGTCGATTGCTGGGACTGGTGGACCAACCGGAACCGTTGGACCGACGGGGCCAAGCTCACAAAGTCAGGCGAACTGTGGAAATTCAAGCCAGGCTTGTTGTGTGCCGGAGAACTTTCCGGGACAAAGCGTAAACATTTGTAACGCTGGTCTGTATTGCAATAACGGAACCTGCTCTACAAATGCGGCAGTTTGTAGTGGGGATCAAGGAACCGGAAATACAGCAACGGCAAAGTGCAAGGTTTTCAAATGTGGCACGTCGTCGTGTAATGCCGGAAATCAATGTACGCTTGAAGCGGGCGAGGTCGATTGTGCTAGTGCGAATCTGGGCGGGCAGTGCGGCCAAATTGATTACATCAGTGACAAGGGTGGATATTGTGGGGTGATGGTCCAGAACTGCTATGGGAGTTGTGCGGGGGGGGTGACGACGATGGCGGGTGGTGCGCCGGCCGCGGGTGGAGGAGAGCCGGCTGCTGGGGAAGGGACGCAGTCGCCAACAGGGACGGTACCTCCGGGAGGATTGGCCGGGGCGTGTGTGGCGACCCGAATTTATATTAACGGCAACGCTACATTAGCCACGACGGAACAAATAAATGCCATCAAGATTGGAGATGCGATTAGGTTGGCGGTAAGGGGAAATCAAGCCAGTTTCACCAAAGGGCGCTTTGTCATTAAATTAAACAATTCGGTTCTGACAACACAGGAAACGACGACGAAACAGAATTTGCCTGGGGATGCGGCGACATTTGAATTTATTTATGATTACACTATTACTCAAGGCGGGGATTACTCAATCGAAGGTTCAATCTGGCAATAAAAAATGAATAAAAACGGAAAAAAGAAAATACTGGCGATCATCCTGCTGATTATTGTCCTGCTTTTGGGAGGAGCGGGAATTTATGTGGCCTATTTACTTCAGAAGGCAGAGGTACCGACTGCTCCTACGAGCGTTCCCCGAGCGGCAGAGTGGTTGGGTGGAGGCAACTGCAATACTAGTTTTACGGTGGCGGCGGCGACAGGAACGCCGACACCGACCGCGACGGTAACCCCTACGCCAACGGCGACTGCTACTTCTACACCGACGCCGACGGCGACTGCTACTCCAACCGTTACGGCAACTGCAACAGCGACAGTGACGGCTACGACGACAGCCACGGGGACCGTTGCGCCAACGGTGACGATTGCGACGACGCCGACGGCACCGGTATTACCGGAAGCGGGTATTCTGAGTCTTCCGGGAGCGGCGGCCTTTGGTGGCGGTTTGTTGCTGGTTATTCTGGGGATATTGTTTGCCTTGTAATCCACGAGCTTCGATTTTTGGTAGAATAGGTTGATATGAGTACTCGCCAGAGACCCTATTTTATTTGGGATTATGATTTGACCGAGGATGATGTGCGGGTAATTTTGCGTAGCCAAAATCAGACTGATAAAGTCTGGATGTTGTCGCGTATTTTGGAGAGCGCGCGGTTTGAGGACGTATGGAAATATACTTCCTTGTCTGAAGTGAAACAGATGTTTCCTTTGTTAAAAATCAAAAAACCCATCCGTCAGGCGTGGGGGCGTGCACTCTCTATATGGCAGTAAATTATCGGGTTCAAGATCAGTTTTTGGACTTATTTTTTAGGGGCCGGTTTGGTGATGATTTTTATTTGACCGGCGGGACGGCCCTAGCGAGATTTTATTTTCACCATCGGGAAAGTATCGATCTGGATTTATTCACTCAAAACCAGCAACTAGACTTTTCCAGTATGAACCTGGAGATTGAACGACTTAGTCGAGAATTGGGCTTTTTTACCGTCAAACAAGTCGTTACCAACACGTTCTTGCAATTTATCTTTGAAGATAGTCAGGGGAATACTCTCAAAGTCGATCTCGTCAAGGATATTCCGGTGCATTTTGGAGATTTCAAAACGGAGGGTAAGATCAGACTTGATTCTTTGGAAAATATTGGGTCAAACAAAGTTTTGGCTGTCTTTGGCCGCACGGATCACAAAGATTTTGTTGACTTATATTACATACTTCATGAAACCGGATTTACCTTTGATCATCTCGTCAATTTGGCTAAACAAAAAGATTTGGGATTGACCGAATTTTATTTAGCCAATTCTATAGCTCAGATCGAGACTTCTACTCAAATGCCGATATTACTCAAACCTTTGGATCTGAATAAATACCGGGCGTTTTATAAAAAACTGTCTACGAATTTGTTGCTTAAAATCAAACCGGAAGACAAATGAAAGTGGCGATTATTGGGGCTGGTTTTACGGGGCTCTCGGCGGCGATTGATTTAGTTGAGGCCAGATGGGAGGTAACCATTTTTGAAGCGGAGAAAAGACCGGGGGGGTTGGCGGTTGGGTTTTTGGCCTCGGGCTGGGACTGGAGTTTGGAGCGTTTCTACCATCACATTTTTGCCAATGACAAAGCGGTAATTGATCTGGCGGCCAAAGTAGGGCGACCGGCTTTTTTCCAAACTCCAAAAACAAACTCCTTGATTAACGGCGAACAAAAGCAACTAGACTCACCTCTTTCACTGCTCTTGTTTTCTGATGTATCGTTCTTTTCCCGCTTGAGAATGGGGCTGGGACTACTAATTTTGAAAATAATCGGGAACGGTTTGTTTTTAGAGAGATGGAGGGTGGTGGATTTCCTGCCGGGCCTAGTCGGGGAAGAGGGTTACGAAAAAATCTGGAAGCCGCTGCTAGCGGCGAAGTTTGGTCCTTATTTGCCCCAAGTAAACATGGCCTGGTTTTGGGCGAGGATATATAAGAGGACGCAATCGTTGGGATATTTTCCTGGTGGGTTCGGGGCATTAGCCGAGAAGATGGCGGACTATGTGACGACGCGAGGGGGAAAAGTTAAGTTGGGGGAAAAGGTGAAGTCAATGAAACGGGACAAAAAGGCGGGTTGGTGGGTCAATAATGAGAAATTTGATAAGGTGCTAATAACAACACCGACGCTGGTCGCGGTGCCAAAAATAGATTACTTGTGGGCGCAAACGCTGGTGCTTGAACTGGAGGCGAGTTTGATGAAGGGCTACTGGTTAAACGTCTTAGAAAAAGACTGGCCGTTTTTGGTGGCGGTAGAACATACCAACTTCATTGACAAAAATCACTATGGTGGGAAGACCATTATCTACTTGGGGAACTATTTAGCGGATGGAGATAAGAGACTGGAACTTTCGGAGGAAAAATTGCTGGAGCTTTTCCTGCCATTCTTATCCAAGATCAATCCCTCGTTTAAACCGTCTTGGGTAAAGAGAAGTTGGTGTTTCGAAGCCCCGTTCGCCCAACCGGTTTTCGGTGTAAATTACAGCCAGAAATTGCCGGGAATAAGGACGGCGCTCCCCGACCTTTTTATCGCCAACATGAGCCAGGTCTATCCCTGGGACAGGGGTACCAATTACGCGGTCGAGCTTGGTCAGCAGGCGGCAAAATTGATCAAAAATGACTAGGGATGTGGTGGTAATTTTTCAGGTTTACCTAATTTCCTTCGGCTTGCAGATGATTGCCTGGCCGTGGCTTTTCAAGTTTGGGGGGAAACTAATGGATCATGGTTGGGCAAGCGGACGAACAGTTATTACTTTGGTGGTGGCGCTGGCGATTTGGTTTACGGGTCACTTAAAGGCACCGGTTAATAACGACTTTGGGGTGGCGATAGCTTTACTAGTGATAGTTTTTTTGACCTGGAAGTTGCTCGGGAAGGAGATTAAACCGGCACTTAGGTCTGTGCATAAAATTGGCTACCTGGTGCTGGCCGAAGAAATCCTTTTTGCCCTGGGGTTTTTTGGATACGCTTTAGTCCGCGGCTACCAGCCGGACATTTTGGGACTCGAAAAATTTATGGACTTTGGCTTTATCAAGAGCTATCTTGTCTCTTCTACTCTGCCGGCCGCCGATATGTGGTGGGCCGGAGGCACGATTAATTATTATTCTTTCGGCCAGTTTTGGGCGAGTGTCCTGATTCGCATCTGGGGGGTGGCGCCAAGCGTCGGCTATAACCTGATGCTGGCCTTTATTTTGGCGAGCACTCTTAGTTTGGCCTTTAGCGTGATAGTTAATCTTTTAGAGAGAGATCCCTCGACTACGCCCGCCTTCAGCGAGGCTTCGCTCGGGATGACAAAGGGGAGATTGATCTTTTCGGGATTGGTTGGGGCGGCGCTGGTGACCTTGGGGGGAAATTCGCACACCATATGGTATTTCCTAACGAAAGGAACTTTAGCGGGGTATTGGTATGCCGATGCGACTCGCTTTATCCAGAACACGATCCACGAATTCCCCGGCTATAGTTTCGTCGTCAGCGACCTGCACGGCCATGTTCTCAGTTTACCGATGGTTTTGATTTTTATTCTCCTGTTGATCACCTGGCAGAAAGAAAAAAGGCGGTTAATAGAAATTGGCTTGGGGATTTTATTGGGGGTAATGGCAATGACGAATACTTGGGACAGCGCCATTTACGGGCTCCTCCTGGCGCTACTATTTTTTCTAAACTTGATGTCTCGACAGACAAGTATCCGGGAACTGACTAAGACGCTAGTGGTAGTTGGTGTTTCGGCGGGGATAACGGCACTACCCTGGTTGGTCGGATTTTCCTCGATATCGGATGGCTTGGCGGCGGTCAAGGAGAGATCTCCCTTGTGGCAGTTGGCGGTACTTTGGGCGGTTCATATCGGTGTGACGGTGGTGGCGCTGGGGGTGTCGGTCAGGGGCAAAAATAAAAACTTTCTGGTGCTGGCCTTGGGCCTTTGTGCCATCACTTTGATACTACTGCCCGAATTTATTTATGTCAGAGACATTTACCCGAGCCACCCGCGGGCCAATACGATGTTCAAGTTTACTTATCAAGCTTTTATTATGATGGGGCTGGTGTTCGGCTGGCTCACCGGAAAAGTATTGAATATTAGGAATAAAGTATTAAGCGCGGCGGTAACTGGTGGCCTGTTTTTATTGTTTGGAAGTTTGCTGATTTTCCCCTACTTGGCTTTCAGTTCCTACTACGGCGGCTTTAGGTCTTACCGGGGACTGGACGGTTTCTCATTCCTTTACCTGCGATTCCCCGATGAAGTAGAGATGATCGGATATTTGGAAAAAAAGGCCAATGGCAAGAATTTGATTGAGGCGGTGGGAGATTCTTATACCGAGACGGATTTTATTTCGGCTTTTAGCGGAACAGCGACGGTTGTTGGCTGGCGAGTCCACGAGTGGCTGTGGCGGGGCGGCTATGAGATGGTTGGAAGGCGCGACGAAGAGGTCAAACGGTTTTACGAGACTGGGTCGGAGGCGGAGATAAATGAAATTATCAAAAAGTATAACCTCGGCTGGGTAGTGGTCTCACCCCGCGAGAAAGAGAAGTACAAAATTGACGAGAAGAAAATAAAGTCTTTGGGTGAAATAGTTTTTTCAGGAAAAGTAAGTTATCTGGTCAGGATTAGATAGCGAAATTACTCAAGTTTATTTTTGATGTACTGGCCTAGGGCGGGCCAATTGTTATCGCGGGCGATCAATACCCATTGATTTAGATAGAAAGGTGAGATGGGCGGATTTTCCAGAATGGCGACACCGGATTCGTCCGGATCATAAGAGAGGATAATTCTTTTGGGTGGATGGCGATATGAGTCGAGACCAATTCTAACCAAGGCGGGGTAGAGCTGCTCGCCGAGATTGGTGTCGAGATTTTCCCGGATTAAGCCATAGAATGCAGTCAGGTTTTGGCGGGAGAGAAAGAAGGTGGGACTTTTTAGTTTTTGGATGAGAGCGGCAACAATCTGCTGTTGGCGGCGGTCGCGAGCGATATCGGTGCCCTCATCACCCTCGGCATGGCGAGAGCGGACAAATTTGAGGGCAGTCACGCCGTTCAGGCGCTGGAGACCAGGCAAAAAGGTAATGGTTTCGTAGCGACTGGACTCAGGTAGAGCATTTTCCAGGCCGGGGAGCGGAAACTCCCGATCGGTAAAGCCGGTGATGACATCGACGTCGATGCCTCCCACCCGATCAACGGCTTTCTGAAAGAGGGAAAAGTCAATGACGATGGTGTAGTGGATGGGTAGGCCCAAGGTTTCCAAGACGGCGCTTTGGGCGAGCAAAATACCGCCGCCATTTTGTTCCCGAAACTGACCGTAATGATAAACGGAGTTAATCTTCGTCTTGAGGGAGCTAACCCAGAGGTCGCGGGGAACGGAAATGAGGCTGGCTTGTTGGTCGGAATGGGAATAGGAGATAACCAGCATGGTGTCGGTCAGGTCGGGTGAATCTGAGCCTTTACCCCGGATACCCAGGATGAGGAAATTGGTCCGGTTATTGGTGACCGCCAGAACAGTTTGGGGGTTTTTGAAAAAAGTAAGCAGGCTGATGTTGCCCAAGCCCGCTTCTTGCAAAAAATCTTTGGTCTTGACCCCAAGAAACAGCAACAGGCCGCTGACAATTAGGAAAATAATTAAAACAAGGTGGCGGAAAAAGTAACTCAGCAGGGAAAAAAGAGATCGCCGGAGGCGGATAATTTTGGTCTTCATACAAAGGCTGCCATTAGTTTAACAAAAGCGGGCACGGTCAGACTATCGGTGCCCACCAAAACACCGTCGAGGTGCTGTTTGGCAAGGTAAGAATCAACGTTCTCGGGCGTGACTGAACCGCCATAGAGAATCGGACATTGGCTGTCGGTCAGGAAAGATATCTTGCCGGCGACGATTTCTGCCTGACTAGCGTCTTGGGCCCGGCCGCTGCCGATAGCGGAAACCGGCTCATAGGCGAAAATACAGGTGGTGAGGGGGAGTTGGAGAGCGAGCAGCTCCCGAATTTGTTCGTCAAGGTAAGGTTGGTCGATGCAGATAATGGGAACAAGCGATTCTTCAAGAAGACGTTTTACTTTTTGGGCAACCAGGGCGCTGGTTTCAGAAAACTCGCGGCGGCGGTCGGAATGGCCGACGAGACAATAACGGGTTAATTCGGAGAGCATTCGGGCGGTAACTTCACCGGTATGCTTACCTTCCGTTTCGGCGCTGACGTTTTGAGCGCCGACCTGGAGGGGGAGATTGAGCTGGTTGATAAGTCGATTGACCTCCGCCAGATTGGTAAAAGGGGCGCAGATAATGGCGGTGAGATTGGCTTTGGGCAGGTGCGCCTGGGAAAACTCCGACAGCCAGATATGAGTTTGAGAGATGGTGTTGTAACTCTTCCAGTTACCAATGAGATAGCGCATAATTCTTTAGGTCAATTATATTATGGATAGCCTACTATCTGATTTGAACAAGGAACAGCGGCAAGCAGTGACGCACGAAGGAGCGCCGCTTTTGGTTTTGGCGGGGGCGGGCAGTGGAAAAACGAAGGTTCTTACCTACCGGGCCTTTTGCTTGATGCAAAAGAAATTGGCTGACCCGGCGGAAATAATTCTGTTGACCTTTACTAACAAGGCGGCGGAAGAAATGAAGACGCGGGTAGCCAAAATGTCTGGCGAAGCCAGATCCGGCTTTGCCGGAGGATTGGGGTTCGCCGGCACTTTTCATACCTTTGGGGCGAGGATGCTGAGGCATTACGGCCAGCTGGTGAACCTGCCGCCGAACTTTGTCATTTACGATACCGATGATAGCGAGTCGGTGATTAAAGGGGTGGTTAAGGATTTGGGCCTGGACCCAAAAAATAACCGGCCGGGAATGTACTTGCATCTGATCAGCCGGATGAAAAATGAATTATTGACTCCGGTGGACTTGGCGGAGACGGCAAAAGATGATTTTTACAAAAAAGTGGTTTCGGTCTGGCAGGAGTATGAGAAGGTGCTGCGGAAAGCGGCCGCGGTCGATTTCGACGACCTACTTATTTTTACGGTGCGCTTATTGTCGCTACCGGCAATGCAGGAGCGAATCAGGGAGAAGTACAAATACATTCTGGTTGACGAATACCAGGACACCAACAAGGCGCAATTTCTGATCACGAAGCTGTTGGCCGTTCACCCAACCGGTTTGATGGTGGTTGGCGACGCGGCCCAGGCAATCTATTCATTTCGGGGAGCGGATTTTCGCAATCTATCACTTTTGGAAAAAGAATATCCAAACTTGGTCACTCTGCGCTTACCAAAAAATTATCGAAGTACCCAAACGATTTTGGACGCCGCCTACAGCGTTATCGCCAACAACAAAAATCACCCCGTGTTAAAACTGGAGGCTGTCAAGTCTTTCGGCGAAAAAATTGACATGGTCGAGGTGATTGATGAAAAAGAGGAGGCGGCCTATGTGGTTTCGGTGGCGGAACGGCTGTCGGCGACAGGGGGGAGTTTGGCCATTCTCTACCGAACCAATGCCCAATCGCGGGCGATCGAGGAGGCGCTAATCAGGAGAAAAATAGACTACAAGCTGGTAGGCGGAATTCGCTTCTATGACCGGGCGGAAATAAAGGACCTGTTGGCTTACCTGCGGGTTATTTACAACGCTGACGACTTGGTTAGTTGGCAAAGGGTTGAGGGGCTAGGCAAGAGAAATAAAACCAAGTTTGAGATATGGCTGGCAACGGAGCGGGGCAGACTGTTGGAAAAATATCCGCACGAGCTACTCCAGGAAATAATTGACCAGACCGGTTATTTGTCCCGCTTCAATGACCGGGACGAAGAAGACGCGGCCAGGGTGGAGAATATCAGAGAGCTGTTGGCGGTCGCCAGCGAGCAGCCTGATTTGACCGCGTTCCTCGAAAGTGTCGCCCTAATCCAAAGTGAGGAACTGGCAGAGCGAAAAG
>ERZ1292623.2307-Hain-H51-01um-R1-2307-length-17263-cov-4_pt1 | contig 17263 bp, 24 predicted proteins | sample MGYA00564398_ERZ1292623 | MGnify/ENA primary metagenome ERZ1292623 (study PRJEB36523, sample SAMEA6512633) | groundwater metagenome | collected 2019-01-07 | study: AquaDiva: Metagenomics assemblies of 32 groundwater samples | reverse complement strand
GTGGGCGATACAGGACTCGAACCTGTGACCTTCCCGGTGTAAACGGGTTGCTCTACCAACTGAGCTAATCGCCCATAGAAGCAAGCTTATAGCTTTTAGCTCAAAGCTTCAAGCTTTGTAAATTGGAGTTTTGATACAAATAAGAGTATAAATGTACGTGATGGTGCCCATGGTGTAACGGTTAACACTGAAGTTTGTGGAACTTCCAATTCGGGTTCAATTCCCGATGGGCACCCAAAAATAATGAAACAAACATTAGGTGTTTGGTGACTATATTTTTGGAGTGTCCTGAGTCTACTGAAGGGCACCCTAGAAGTTCGAGTCCTGTTAGGGGGTATAATTTTGAGTATGAACAATAGCTTGCCGATTTTTCTTAAAAACGACCCAACAAAAACCATTTTTGAAATGGTAAAAAAACTTATACCAGAAAATACGGAAGCTTATATTTTTGGAGGGTCTATAAGAAATGCTTTGTATTTTGAATTTTTTAAGGAAGAAATGACTCAACGAGATTACGATTGTATTGTTATAGGAGATGGCGAGTTGTTTGCTAAAAATTTAGTAGAAGTTGGTTTTGTTTTTGGTTCTAAAAATTCTGACAAGGATAAAATTTTAAAGATGGCAAGAAATCAAAACCCAGTGCATATTTATAACGACTGGTTATATTTGGACTGCAAAATTTTTCCTAGTGGTTCGTATATAAAATCGATTCTTAATACAATCAGCGACCTAACAATTAGTGGTGTAGCATTAAACGTTAAAGATGTAGATAGTTTAAATTGGCGCACTAAAATAATCAGCATAGACAATGCCGTCAGAGACATAGAAGAAAAGCAATTAAGGGTGGTAAATGCTTATTCGTCCAGTATCTATAAAATTATAAGATTGATGCACAAGGGGTTTAAACCACCAATATCGAATGAAATTAAGAGAGTTATTGAAGAGTTAAAAAACATTTCTGAAACTACTTATTTAAGACATGAGAAAAAAACAATTGAATATATTGGAAATAAAGAAGAAATTACTGAAATATCTAAAAGGCTAGGAATAGATTTTAATGTATTAGATTTTTCAGAAATTAAGAAGCACTAGATAGGTTCTAAACTCGCCAGTTACAATCTACAACAACGCGTATTTGACATCGAAACTGGTCCAATATATCATTCAAACGTGCATTTGAATGATTTAGCAAAACTAATGCGTACTGCTGGCGATGAAAGCAGATTAAAAATTCTGTGTGTTATTTTCAGCAAGAAAAAAGTATGTGTTTCTGATATTGCAGAGGAACTAGGCATGAGTGTTGCCGTTACATCTCACCACCTGCAAGTTATGTCTAAAGAAGGTCTGGTTATTGCTGTACGCGAAGGCAAGCAAACCTGTTATGGACTCCCAAAAAGGAAGTTTGTTGTGGATTTAAAGAAATTTATTTGCAAATATAAGTAATTATTTATTAAACGAAGATGACAACAAAAAAACATAAAGTTATTGTTTACTCAACACCAACCTGTCCGTATTGTTTGTTTGCAAAAAAGTATTTTAAGGACAATGGCGTAGATTTTGAAGACGTTGATATTACAAAAGACAGAGTAAAAGCACAGGAAATGATTATGAAAAGTGGTCAGATGGGTGTGCCGGTCATAGACATTAACGGAACTGTCTTTGTTGGTTTTCAGCCAGAGGCTTTTGAGCAGCTATTAAAATAAAATATGAATAAATACACATATATTTTAGTAGGTTTTGTCGCACTAGGCATACTAGCGTTTTTCTTGTACAGGCCAGTTTCTGGTGGAACATTGAATTCTGTTGATTTTATTAACAAATTTAAAAATACACCCAATGCAGTAATGTTAGATGTTCGTACACCGGCAGAGTTTGGTGCAGGTCATATTGCGAATGCAGTCAACATCGACTATAACAACCCAAGTCTTTTTGCGAATGAGATTAAAAAATTAGATCCTACAAAAACATATTTTGTTTATTGCCGATCTGGTAGTAGATCATCACAAGCTATCGTTCTAATGAAGAAAGAATCTATTAATAACATATATGAGCTTCAAGGTGGCATAGTTTCTTCTCCAGAGGTATTAAGATACTAGGCAAGTTCTAAACCCATCCACCACGCGACCCTAGAGGTTCGAATCTTGTTGGGGGTATAATTTTGCTATGGTAAAAATACTTGAAGCTAAAACAATTAGAGATGAAGCGATAAATCGACTTAAAAAAGAAGTTGAAGGCTTTTCTCTTAAACCAACACTTGCGATTATCCAAATTGGAGACAATGAAGAGTCTGGTGCATACATAAAACAAAAGAAAATATTTGCTGAAAAAATTGGAGCGGTGGTGAAGCATTTGGAATTTAGTGCTGATGTTACCCAAAATCAAATCATTAATGAGATAAAAAATTTAAATCAAGACAAAACAGTTCACGGCATTATTGTGCAACTTCCATTACCGAAAAATTTCAATGAGTACGAAATTATTGAAACCATTGACTCTTCAAAAGATGTAGATGGCCTCACTTCTATAAGTTGGAAATTTTTGGGACAAAATTCTGCAGAGGGTCTTGTGCCGGCGACAGCGCAGGGGATACTCAACTTACTTAATTATTACCATATTGATCTAGCGGGTAAGCATATTGTAATTGTCGGGCGTTCGATGCTCGTTGGAAAACCGACAGCACTTTTGATGATCAATCACAACGCCACGGTTACTATTGCTCATAGCCAGACAAAAAATCTTCAAGAAATAACTAAACAAGCGGATATTTTAATTGTGGCTATAGGTAAGCCCAAATTTATTGATGCCTCTTATGTTCGGGAAGGGCAGATAATTATTGATGTTGGTATTAATGTTGGAATGAATAGTGATAAAAAGAAAGTTTTATGTGGCGATGTAAATTTTGAAGAGGTGAAAGATATTGTTTCTGCGATTTCGCCAGTGCCCGGAGGTGTTGGACTTATGACTGTGTCAGCATTGTTTGAAAACCTCATTAAGGCACAACAGAGAAAGACATAAAGTGTAAATCCTATTGTGCGGTTTAGTCTGTATATAGTTGACAGTATACCCCCTATGGGTATACTTAAGCCATGAAGAAAGATTTAAAGACAAGTGCCAAAAGGAGACTTGCGATTGTTGCTGGGCAAGTGCGGGGTATTCAAGAGATGGTTGAAGAAGAGAAGTATTGCGTAGATATCATTACCCAAATTGAAGCGGCGCGAGAGGCGTTGTCAGGTGTTGGTAATTTAATTTTACAAAATCACTTAGAAACACACGTTATGCATCAGGTAAAACATGGTGATGCAAACAAGGCCGTCGCAGAAATTTTGAAAGTTTATAAATTAAAATCAAAATCAAAATAAAATGGTAAACGCAAAATACAGAGTGAAAGGTATGCATTGTGCCTCTTGTGCAAGCATTATTGAAAAGACATTTAAGAAAACAGAGGGGGTGCATTCCGCTGAAGTTAACTATGGAACAGAAACTACAAAAATTTCATTCGATGAGTCAAAAATTAATCCTGCCGATCTTTCAAAAAAAATAGAACCACTTGGCTACTCTTTGGACATGGAAAACTCAAGTGCGAGCGCTATGGGTATGTCAGAAGACGAACACAAGACCCACCTTGGTCTAAACCAATCTAAACAAGAAAAGCTGGCTGAAATTAAAGATATGAAAATAAAAGTAATATCTGCAATTCCCCTAGCAATAATTTCTATTGTTGTAATGGCATGGGATATTTTGGCGCAATACGGAAAAGTGCCAGAGATGCCTTACACAACAAGTGAATTTTTTCATCACCTATTGCCAATAATGGCGACATACACTCTTTTTGTGGTGGGAAAACCATATCTTTTAGGCTTCATGCGCTTTCTGCGTTATGGCAAAGCCAATATGGACACCCTTATTGGGATTGGTACAAGTACCGCATTTTTATACAGCTTCGCCGTTACAGCATTTGAAGATTTACTAAAGCCTTTTATAAATGTAAACCAAACTTATTACGATGTAACCATTGTTGTAATTACATTTATTGCATTGGGAAAATATCTGGAAGCTCGTTCAAAGATAAAAACTGGAGATGCAATAGAAAAACTTTTAACCCTTCAAGCAAAAACCGCCCTAGTTCTTCGTGGTGGTGTAGAAATAGAAATTTCTGTGAATGATGTGGTGCACGGGGATTTAATTATTGTAAAACCAGGAGTAAAAATTCCAGTTGATGGAGTAATTATAGAAGGTTCTTCATATGTAGATGAGGCAATGGTTACGGGTGAGCCAATGCCAGTGCAAAAAAATATTGGAGATAGTGTGGTAGCTGGAACAATTAATACAACGGGTTCATTTACCTTTAAAGCAACTAAAATAGGTTCCGAAACTCTTTTGGCCCACATTATAAAGATGGTTGAAGATGCGCAGGGTAGTAAGGCGCCTATTCAAGCATTGGCAGATAAAATATCAGGTATTTTTGTGCCGATTGTTCTTGTTATTTCTTTTGTAACACTTGGCGCGTGGCTGTTCTTTGGTACTAGCGCCCTTGGTTTCTCTCAAGCGCTTTCATTGGGGCTTGTTTCTTTTGTGGGGATTCTCGTGATTGCTTGTCCTTGTGCACTCGGTCTTGCAACGCCCACAGCGATAATCGTGGGTGTAGGGAAAGGAGCTAAAGAAGGAATATTAATTAAAGATGCAGCTACATTAGAAAAACTTCATAAAGTAGACACGGTGATAGTAGATAAAACAGGAACAATAACAATAGGAAAACCAACATTAGTTGATATTCAAAACCTTTCTGAAATGAAAGACAATGATTTAATTTCTATTTTAGCTTCGTTAGAAAAAAAATCTGAACACCCGATAGCTCATGCGATTGTTGGTTATGCAAAAGAAAAAAATTTAGACATGAAAGAGGTTTCTGATTTTAAAAGCATTCAGGGTAAAGGATTAAGTGCCCTAATAAATAAAACAGAATACTTTGTTGGTAACACAAAACTTGTTAAAGATTTAAATTTGGAATTTGACGTTTCAAGAATTGAACAATTTACCGCACAAGGAAAGACGCCGGTAATTCTTGCTACAAAAGCTGATGTTTTAGGATTTGTAATGGTTGCCGATGAAATAAAAACAGAATCAAAACAAGCGGTAGCTGATCTACATAAATTAGGAATAAAAGTTGTGATGCTAACTGGAGATGATGAAAGGGCCGCGAAATACATGGCGTCTTTGGTTGGTATCGATGAGGTTGTTGCCCATGTTTTGCCACAAGATAAATTAGAAAAAATAAAAAATTTGCAGTTGGCAGGAAAAATTGTGGCAATGGCTGGTGATGGGGTTAATGATGCCCCAGCCCTTGCTCAAGCAGATGTTGGTATTGCTATGGGTACGGGTACAGACGTCGCCATTGAATCAGCAGGTATTACGCTTTTGGGGGGCGATATTTCAAAGCTCGTGAAAGCAATCAAGTTATCAAAAATGACAATGCGCGGAATAAAACAAAATCTTTTCTGGGCATTTATCTACAACATAGTGGGTATTCCAATTGCATCCGGCGTCTTCTATCCTGTTTTTGGTTGGCTTTTGAGCCCTGTTATTGCTGGATTAGCGATGGCTCTTTCAAGCGTATCAGTGGTTTCAAATTCGTTACGCATTAAGTCTAAGGCATTATAAGAAAATTAATAAAAATTAATATGAAAAAATCATCATTTATACACGGAGTAGCAATAGTTACAGGTATCTGGGGGTTCCTCGCCCTTATTGGGGCATGGTTAGCAGGAGAAAGTGGAACAATATTTGGGTTTACTCGCTTACACTGCTACTACGATGCAATAGTATTTGAACTCATCTCTATTTCAGCGGGGGTGTGTGCTATATATCGTAGGCAGTTAGAAAAAGAACAGTAAAAATAATTACGAGAGCATTATGCAAAATACAGAAGATCACAATAACGGGCACGATATGCACAAAGGCATGATGTGGGTGATGCTCGTCTGCTGTTTATTGCCAGTTATACTTTTATTTGGAGGCGTGTCTTTCTTTAGGTCTCTAGGGTACAACTGGATAGGAATTGTTCTGATTGTAATCTTCTTAGTAGCTCATTTTAAACAAATATGGCGTTTAGATAAGTGTAGTAAAAAAGAGAAAGAGAAAGAGAACGTTAATCACTCTCCAAACAAGAAAAACGACCACACTGGCTGTTGCCATTAAATAGTATGTTGATTTCATTTAAAAAAATTGTAGCCCCCATCATCTTACTGTCATTCCTGACGATTATTTTTTTTGGCCTTTCGTTAATGACTCACGGTATGGATAGAAATATGTTAAGTGATTGTCCATTTTCAGCCATGGGTGTGTCGTTATGCCCACAAAATATCTTTGCAATGGTTTTTCATCATGTTTATTCATTTCAAGCATTTATAAACATTCCGATCAGATATGGAGCTTCAACGCTTCTGTTAACTTTATTCTTTTTGGCTTGTGCGATGTTTATTATTTATACAGATACATTTTTACTAAAACCCATAAAGATTTTTGGTAGATTTTATAAAAATCCAAACATAACTTCGCATAAAAGAAATATTGCGAGCTGGTTAGCTTTACACGAAAACAGTCCGTCTATTTAAAAAAACGCTAATACAAGAGCATTTACGGTGCCTTGTATTAAGCGTAATTAAACCCTTTATAAAAAAGGCTTTTTATTAGCTTAATAATTAAAAAATACTATGAAAAATACACTAGCAATAGGAACCATAATCTTGTTCATAATGTTCGGGATTATGTTCTGGGGGCGAAATAGTCAAGAAACAAAAGTTTCGCAAAATGAAAATGAGGCCAGCGTGCTTTCTGTGTCAGAAAAATTGTATGACTTTGGAACGATATCTATGAAAAATGGATTGGTTGATCATGTATTCAAACTTACTAACTCATCAGGAAAAGATATTCTGTTGAAAAAAGTTGTTACTTCTTGTATGTGCACGAGCGCGTACATAACTGGCGTAAACGGAGAAAAGGGGCCATTTAAGATGGAGGGTATGGGTGGTATTAACCCACCAGCAAACGAAACAATAAAAGTGGGTGAATCACTAAACGTAAGGGTTGTCTATGATCCGAATGCTCATGGACCAGCAGGAGTTGGTGTAATTGATAGATTTGTTTATCTAACAGATGTGTCTGGCAAGACGCTTCAGCTTGAGATAAAAGCACAGGTTACACCATAACAACAATGAAAAAAATAAAATTAATAATTATAACTTTGGTTCTCGTGATTGTGGGAATTGTGTTATTGAAAAACAATGCGGGAACATCTTCGCTAATCTGGGATTTAAGCAATAAAGGTACATGGCTTTTGCCACTTATTTTGGTTTCTTCAATTCTTGATAGTGTTCACCCGTGTTCATTCTCAATTCTCTTAATTACAATCGCGTTTCTATTTGGGATGCAAATGACAAGAAAAAAGATCCTCCAAATTGGAGGAACATATGTTGTAGGGATATTTACAGCATATCTTTTAATTGGTCTCAGCATTCTAAAAGTTCTACATTTGTTTAACACCTCCCACTTTATGGGCAAACTAGGAGCAACTCTGCTAATTGTGTTTGGTGTGTTAAATATCTTGAATGAATTATTCCCAAGATTTCCAATCAAATTAAAAATTCCATCAGTATCACACACTGCGATGGGTCGGCTAATGGAGAGGGCGACTTTTCCAGCCGCATTTGGTTTGGGTTTGTTAGTAGGAATTTGTCAGTTTCCATGCATGGGTGGTCCGTATCTCATGGTTATAGGACTTCTTCATGATCAGGTCACTTACTACAGTGGGTTTGGTTATCTTGTGCTTTATAACTTAATACTAATCTTGCCACTCATGGCTGTTCTTTGGGTTTCGGCAAATAAGGTGATTGTTGACAAAGTACAGGAATGGAAAAAAACCAACCTGAAGGGCATTAAATTCTGGGCAGGAGTAGTGATGATTATTATTGGTATCTTAATTTTCTTCATCTAAAACTATGAACAAAAAACCGACAATAGAATGGTTTCTTTCAAGGGTAGAGTCATTAAAAGAAAAAGCAGGCGTAGATTTGTCTACCGCTGAAGATTTAAGTTTGGCAGTTATGAATCTTATAAGTCTAGAGGAACACTTCTTCTTTACAGCAGTTAAAACAAAAAAGGATGAATACTTCGACACATCAAATGAAATTAGGGATATTAGAAAGGAACTCCTAAAGCAACTTATGCCAAATCACGAAGGCGAAACATGGTGTATATCGAAGCATTTGCTTTCCGCAACTATGCGTCTAATTGAAGTAGGAAATAAATTGCAGAGTGAAAATAAAAAAATTGAAGCGAAGAAAATGTTTGAAAAAGCCTACAAGATTTATTCAATTTTTTGGGCACTCAAACTTAAATTACTAGATGGTAATAAAATTAAAAATTCAGCAAAGAGTACTTCTCGGCTTGAAGATTTAGTGAGCAAGTTAGCCGATTGCTGTAATGAATAAAAATATGGAAAATGAAAAACAGGCGAGTATATATGCATTACCAATAAGTATTATTCTTGCCGGAATAATGATAGCAGTGGGGGTATATGCATCTAAGGTACCATCACCAAAAGATGGAACAACAAGGGGTGTTAAGGCACAAGGAGCACAAACAATAAAGATATCGGCGGCAGAAGAAGCCGTTACACCTGTAAATGGCGTTATCTTACCGGTGAGTTGGGGGGATCTTGGGGTGCGACTTGTAAACTCTGGAACCATTGATGCTGAAAAATTTAAGGCTATATATGAAGGTAGGGGACAGTTTACTGAGGAATATAAAAAACTCCTTCTTGGACAAAATGACGGTAAGTTAAAAATTACAAAGACAAATGCTGGGTTTATATTAAATTTGTTGTGGGCATTAGGCCTAGCAAATAACAATCCCGTCTTGTATTCAGGAGAAATGATTGATTCAAAATATGGAGGTGCACAGGGCTTTGCTTCAACAGGTGGGTGGACACTAGCCAAAGGGAGTGCAATGGATCATTACAGCCAACATGTTTTGTTTAATTTAACTGCGGAGCAACAAGAAATTGTTGAAAGGGTTTCAAAAAATATTTATAGACCATGTTGCAACAACTCAACGCATTTTCCAGATTGTAATCATGGTATGGCGATGTTAGGACTTTTGGAGCTGATGGCATCACAAGGAGTTAGTGAGCAAGATATGTACAAGGCGGCTCTAGTTGTTAACTCATATTGGTTTCCAGGTGCATATATGACTTTGGAAAACTATATGGAAACAAGGGGTATTGCATGGGACAAAGTACAGCCTGAAATAATTTTGGGGTCAGCCTATTCAAGCGCTTCTGGTTTTGCAAAAATTTCTTCCTTGACTACCCAGAAATCAGGAAACGGTGGAGCTGGAGGGTGTGGTGTTGACTCACCACTTACTACGCAACAACAAAGCAGTTGTGGTATATAAAGCATAAGTTTTGATTTGCTAAGGGAATCCTGTACGATTGTGAAGTGCAAAACAAATATCTATTTCACGTGCATGGAATGCACTGTAAGGCCTGTGAGTTGTTGGTAGAAAGTGAATTGAAAGATTTACCAAATATCACTAAGGTAAAATCAAATCTCAAAAATCATTCCGTTGAGGTGATAGGGGATTTTGGTCAAAAAACTGATATTCAAATCGCCGATTCATTAACGGCATTGGTAAAATCTCATGGTTATACAATTTCGGTCGAAAAGCAGATAAAAGATAAAAAATGGTCTGATTTCAAATTTGCTATACCAATTGCACTTGGTTTTCTAGCCCTATTTGTTCTTTTACAAAAGATGGGAATTGTTAATTTGGTTAACTCTGGATCCGTAACGTATGGCACAGCGTTTGTAATAGGAATTGTTGCCTCACTTTCTACATGTATGGCAGTAGTTGGTGGGCTTCTTCTTTCAATGTCTGCAACCTTTGCAAAGGAGGGGGATAAAGTTAAGCCACAGCTTATGTTCCATGGCGGGCGTATTGTTTCATTCTTTATTTTGGGTGGAGTAATAGGGGCACTAGGTTCTGCGTTTACGTTAAGCACTCCCGTTTCGTTTATTTTGGGAATAATTATTGGGGTTGTTATGCTCATTCTTGGACTTAACCTTTTGGATGTTTTTGGTTGGGCTAAAAAACTCCAACCGTCTATGCCAAAATTTATAGCAAGACATGTGCACGGTGTTTCAAATTTAAATCACATGCTTACGCCATTACTTGTTGGCATTGCTACGTTTTTTTTGCCATGCGGTTTTACACAGTCAATGCAAATTTATACTCTTACGACAGGGAGTTTCTTAAAGGGCGGTTTTACTATGCTCGCATTTGCTCTTGGCACATTGCCAGTCCTCGCACTTATTAGTTTTAGATCATTTAGCATTAAAAATAACTCAAAGGCAGGAATATTCTTTAAAACAGCGGGGCTCGTGGTAATAATGTTTGCGCTATTCAATATTATTAATAGCCTAGTTATCGTTGGAGTAATTCCTCCGGTATTTAATTTCTAGTATATATTTAGTACATGAAAGCATTTATTATTTCTTTGGCAGTGATCACGGCGGGCGCAATTATGATATTTGCACTTAATTCAACTCGTGATAATAAAAATGAATTGGGCCCCAATATAAATAATGTTTCTGTTATAAATGGTAAACAAATAATTGAAATTCGAGCTAGAGGCGGTTATCAACCCCGCCAAACTGTTGCTAAGGCGGGTATCCCTACAACTATAAGATTTGTTTCAAGCAGTACATTTGATTGTTCTTCTTTCGTTCGTATACCAAGCCTAAATATACTTAAAACCTTACCCCCAACTGGCACAACGGAAGTTGATATCGGAAGTCAGGAGACCAAAGTCCTTTTGGGGTCTTGTGGAATGGGAATGTACCCATTTCAAATTGATTTCAGGAGCTAAGTTTATTTAACATGTTTTAACAAGCCAATTAGCGCATATTAACTATGCGACCCCAGATTTGTTAAACTATTAAAATATGAAAAACATTATCACTGCCATTGCGATTGTTATCGTTATAGGATTAATTGGATTTTTTGGCCCATTTAAAACATATGCGCCAACTCAAATTCCTATTTCAACCTCCACGCCAATAGCTGAAGTTGAAGGAAACACATCCACCACAACAAAGCTAATTATTAAAAACAATGCAGAATCAAAATTGGTAGAAGATCTTAAAAAAACTTGGATCAACTACGTGGCTGCCGCAAAAGCTCATGATATAGAAAAAATAAAAAACTTTTCTTATGCAATTTCTGGAGTATGTGAAAACAAAGCAGATGAGAAATTATGTTTTGATGTTATGGATAAATTAGTTAAAGCGGTAAGTTCATTAAAGATGGATGAGTTTACCAATCTTTGGTATGACGATAAACAAGCAATACTTTTAACAGAACTCAAGCCAGATTTTGTAGAAGGGAACCCAGGATTTTATCAACCAAGAATCTTATTTGCTAAAAAAGACGGTGCATATAAAGTATTGGCGGTTATGCCTGAATGGGGAAGGTTTGCAAACAAAAAATTGGTAAAAGAGGCAGAAATTTCTGATTTCTTAAAGAGGGCAATATTAGATTCCGATAAGGATGGGTTAACAGATATGGAAGAAAATTGTGATGGAGGGGAGGGGTATGGAACAATAAAGGGTTGTGATAAAACAAGTATCGTGAAAAACGATACTGACGGAGATTTGTGGTGGGATGGAATTGAAATTTATTTTAGGTAGCAACAAGCATGAACAAATATAAACACCTTTTTTTAGATATTGTTTATATAACAGTAAGTATCTTTGTTGCGGTTTTTTTAATTGAAAAAGGTTTTTTAAATTTTTTAGCTAATAGTGATAATCATGTTTGGGCCAGTTTTTTTTCTGGAATATTTTTTACTTCTGCTTTTACAATTGCTCCAGCGTCAGCCGTTATTGGTGTGCTTACACTAAAGGCTCCGCTACTTTTAGTGGCATTTTTTGGCGCTATTGGTGCAGTTGTGGGGGATTTAATTATTTTCTCGTTTATTAAAGATAGATTTGCTGACGACATAATTCATTTGGTAGGGCCAAACAAAAAAAAGTTTACACATCTAATACACCTAAGACTTTTTAGATGGCTGACTCCGTTTGTGGGGGCGCTTATTATTGCTTCTCCGTTGCCAGACGAATTTGGACTTCTTTTACTTGGTATTTCTAAAACAAAAACAAGGCTTTTAATCCCGATATCATTTGTGATGAATTTTGTAGGAATTCTCCTAGTTGCATTAGTTGCAGGGGCGATTAAATAAATAAAATACCTAGAAGCTTTGAGCTAAAGGCTGTAAGCTGTAAGTATGCCTTGGTACTTTTATGCGTTTTTAACAGCAATTTTTGTTTCCCTCGCCTCGTTGGTAGAGAAAAAAGTTCTTCATCGTGTTCATTCAATGAGTTTCTCTGCATCGCTTGCAATACTTAATTTTGTTTTTTCCTTGCCGTTCGTCTTTATAATAGATTTTTCAAAAATCACACAACTTTCTTTGGTAATAATTTTTATAGCAGGATTTTTTGCGGCAATCTCATTCCTCTTTGTCGCAAAAGCTTTGCGCAATATGGATATTTCTACTGTTTCGCCAGTATTGGCTCTCAATCCCGGAGCATCAGCAATTGCGGCTTTTGTTTTTTTGGGTGAAAAACTTACAGATAAAGGTATTTTAGGGATTATTCTTATGGTTGCCGGCTCATATGTGCTTATGATCGCAACAAACCACGGCTTCAAACATCACTTCAAAGCATTTTTTAAGAACAAGGAAACAATTTTTGTACTTCTATCCATAATTTTTTATGCCCTTACTTCAGTAGTAGATAAGTTTCTCGTCGCAGATTTATATATAGATCCTTTAGCCTATCTTTTCTTCGTACATTTATTTATTGCAGCAATATTTATGGTTATGGCATCTGGTTGGGGAAAGGGAATAGGGGGTATTGCGGGAGCAATGAAAACAGATGGAGCAGCAATTACTCTAATTTCGCTTTTTACAATAGCGTATAGATATTTTCAATTGTTAGCATTTCAAATGGCATTTGTTGGTTTAGTTTCTACAATTAAGAGATCTTCTTCTTTTTTCACTACAATTATTGGGGGGGAATTATTTCATGAAAAAAATATACTTTTAAAATCCATCGCGTCTTTAATAATCGTTGCTGGGTGTGTTTTAGTGCTCTTTTAATTTTTCATTGACTATTTTCAAAAAACTTGTAGATTGGGAGTTGGAAAAAGCACTTTTGCTCAATCAATTCCATAGAACGGCTTGATTGAGAGTTGTTTCCCGTAGTACACCCCACAAACGTTTTTTGCAAAAGGAGTGTGCCCCATGTCGCAAAGCCCCGCTGCCAGCATCGTTCCCTCTTCCCGGAAAGAAGGGGACAACGCACGCAGCAGTAGGGCCAAGAACCTGAGTCCACACACGCCGCTTCCGAACCGATTGCCGGGCGGACCCGATCGTTACCTGATCCAGTACACCGAAGAGGCCGTTCTGTTGCTCGACAAGACAACAGGCACCACCTACTTCATTGCTGGGCCGGAGAAGAAGAACGGGAACATCCCGCGCTTCGTGATTCGGTTCGTGCAGAACAGGAATCCGAACGGGCGGCGTGAGCTCCTCGATCGTACAGCTGACAAGGTACTTGCCAGCTGGTTCGAGAGGGGGGTTATCACCACACCATAATTGAACAACCGGCCCCGACAGGATTGTCGGGGCCGATTCATATCTGGTAATCTAAGCACATGATTAATCTGATAACAAAGACACAAAAAGAATATACCCTAGTTGACTCTGGAGACGGGGAAAAACTTGAAAAGTTTGGTAACTTTTTAATTATTCGTCCAGAGACACAAGCTTTGTGGCAAAAAGGAAAACCAGAATTATGGCAAAAAGCCAATGCCATTTTTAAAAAAGAATGGGCCATCTCCAGAGACACACCAAATGAAATAAGTTTGGAAGTTTCCGGAGTAAAAACAAAAATACAAATTGGTAAAGGTAGGAATGTTGGAATTTTTCCAGAATATATTTCCCTATTGGAGTTATTTAGAGAAATTATTGAAACAAAGAAAGGCATTAAGATTTTAAATTTATTTGCACATACGGGCCTATCCTCAATTATTTATGCGAAAGCGGGCGGAGAAGTGGTGCATGTGGATTCATCTCGTTCCTCAAATGAAATTGCTAAAAATTTAGCTGATGAAAATGGTGTGGGGGATAAAATAAGATTTATAACAGAAGATGCATTGGATTTTATGAAAAGAGATGTTAGAAGAGAACAAAAATATGATTTTATTGTTTTAGATCCACCGTCATTTGGTCGTGGCGAAAAGGGGCAAGTGTTTAAAATTGAAGAAAAGATAACAGAGCTTGTGGGTGTTGCCAAAAAGCTTTTAAAAGAAAATTCGATCGGTATTCTTTTAAGCGGATATTCTTCAGGATTTGCATCGATGTCATATTCTAATGTTTTGAGCGTCTCTACAGGCAAGGATGTAGTGAGCGGTGCACTTTCAATAGAAGAAGAAGGCGGAAGATTGGCCTTGCCACTTGCTAAATGGGCATTTGCTTGCGGGACGAGTGATGTAAAAGATATAATTTCGAAACTTAATAAATAATAAAAACTAAATATATGAATGAAAATCAAATACACGGTTGGAAATTTTGGGTATTACTCGCATTAGTTGTTTTTGCAGTTTCATCTTTTGGGAAAGATGGAGAAAAATTTGATGGAACAAAAACAATCGCTGTTCAGGGAACGGGAGATGTTTATGCCATACAAGACACTGTAATGCTTTCTTTTACTGTTACAAAAACAGCTAAAGATGTGAAGGTGGCCCAGAAAGATATGAATGATGTAGTGACACAAATTTTAAAGGCCGTAAAAACTTTAGGTGTTGAGGATAAAAATGTAAAGACAATTTCATATAGTGTTTATCCGCATTATGTAAATGAGGCTTCACCATGCCCATATGGCTCTTATTGCCCAACTAATAGTAAGGTGGATGGATTTGATGCAAGTCAGACTATTGAAATAAAAATGCATGATTTAGATAAATCGGGCGAATTAGTTTCCGAGATAGGTAAGTTTAATCCAACTTCAGTTTCTGGACTCCAGTTTGTGGTTGAAGATGATAAGGCCCTTTTGAGAGAGGCGCGTCAAAAAGCAATTGATGATGCAAAAACAAAAGCAAAAGAACTCGCAAGAGATTTGGGCGTGCGCCTTGGAAGAGTTGTTTCGTTTGATGAGGGCGGAAGAGGATATCAGCCCCTCTACATGATGGCATCTGAAAAAGGAGGAATGGGGGGAGATATGCCAACCCCAACAGTAATGCCAACGGGGCAAAATAAAATTACCTCAAATGTGACTATTGTTTACGAAATAAGATAACAAATATAATAATGCAGACCAAAAAACGGCCCTACAGGGCTGTTTTTTGATGTATTAAACAGATAAAATTAAAAAGTACTTGACAAGTTATATTAAACCTGCTATGCTTGTAATAGGGCTGGTGTTCGGGGAGTAAGCCAACAATTGCTCAAGCACACGGAAGTTGGTGGTTCCAAAGCCGTCAAGGCACGGTACCCGTGAAGCTTCTCGAGCACCAGCGAACACAAACAATTAACCGGAGGTTACTGTGACGAGTTACAGGCTTCACACGCCTCTCGATTACTCGTAGAGGCTGATGGGCCCCCACTAACAAGTGGGGGCCCTTTTTATTGAGTTGACTTTTTGTTTCAAAAAGGTATATTAGTCAGGTCAGCCCTCGGGGCTTTTTTTATTACAATATTTATTAACTGAAAAATATGAAAATTGTTGATTATGTAAAGGAAACAAAAGGCGAACTCTCCCACGTCTCTTGGCCTACAAGAAAACAAGCAGTAGCCTTTACTGCACTTGTTATCGGCATTTCTGTAGCAGTTGCAATTTACTTGGGTGCAGCAGATTTTCTTCTTTCAAGAATTGTTAAGATTCTCGTTTCTTAATCTATTTAATATTACTTTTTAACTATTACCTTAAATTATGTCAAAACAAAAGATTTCAGAGGGTCGAAATTGGTATGTGATTCACACCTATGCCGGTTACGAAAATGCTGTTATGCGAAATCTAAAACAGCGCATTGAGTCTCTTGGAATGGAAGACAGAATCTTTCAGGTAATAGTTCCAACAGAAAAAAAAATAAAAATAAAAGGAGGAAAGCGTGTAGAGGAAGAAGAAAAAATTTATCCCGGCTACATTTTGGTGGATATGGTGGTAACAGATGATTCTTGGTATGTAGTGAGAAACACCCCTCGCGTGACTGGCTTTGTTGGTTCAGGTGTTTATCCTGTGCCACTAGACAAAAAAGAAATTGACTCTCTTTTTGCTCGTATGAACGCTGATAAGGTGGTTCACAATATCGATCTAGTTATTGATGATTCCGTTCTTATTGTTGACGGACCATTTAAGGATTTGGAGGGCAAGATTAAGGAAGTAGATGATGAAAGAGGCAAGCTTCGTGTACTTGTGTCAATGTTCGGACGCGAAACTCCTGTGGAATTAGATTTCTTGCAGGTCAAGAAAATATAACGAGCACTTACTGTGCGACTATATATTTCTTGACCCCCTCCCCAATTTTGGTAATTTGTGCTTTGTTATGAATTATAGTAGTGTACTGAAACACAAAATTGGGGTCGGGGTGATGATTTTAATTGTCGCTTCGCTCTGTAAAAATCAACCACATGGCAAAAAAAGTCATTAAAAAATTAAAAATCGTCTTCCCAGCAGGTAAGGCAACCCCTGCGCCACCAGCAGGACCTATTTTGGGTCAGGCAGGTATTAACATTGGCGAATTCATTAAGCAGTTCAATGATGCTACTCGTGAAATGATGGGGGACACTATTCCAGCAGAAATATCTGTTTATGAAGATAGAACTTTCTCATTTATTTTAAAAACCCCCCCAGCATCAGCTCTCATACTGAAAGCTCTTGGTAAAGAAAAGGGTTCGGGACATGCTCCGGTTTCAAAGATAGGGACCCTATCAGATAAACAACTTACTGAAATTGCTGAAAAGAAAATGGTTGACCTAAATGCTAATAATATAGATGCTGCTAAAAAAATAATCGCAGGTTCAGCTAGATCCATGGGCGTTGATGTGAAATAATACTTAAAGAAAGTGTTCAAAACACAAAATGCCTCTTCGGAGGCATTTTGTGTTAGTTTGGGAACTAGAAAGCCCCCCGAACAAAGGAGAATCAAT
>ERZ1292623.901-Hain-H51-01um-R1-901-length-29990-cov-11_pt2 | contig 17264 bp, 16 predicted proteins | sample MGYA00564398_ERZ1292623 | MGnify/ENA primary metagenome ERZ1292623 (study PRJEB36523, sample SAMEA6512633) | groundwater metagenome | collected 2019-01-07 | study: AquaDiva: Metagenomics assemblies of 32 groundwater samples | reverse complement strand
AAGACCAAATAATAACATCCGACCCATCACAAATTTTGGCCATCAAAAAAGCAAAAGAGGAACTCGCCTCACAGGGGTCGTAATTTTATGTTAATATTTTATTATGAATAAAGCGTCGGTTAAAAAATATCTATTTTGTTTTGCACTAATGTTTGCATTCTTTGGTTTGTTTTCCGTCGTAAGAGCCGAGTTTTCTTTGTTAGATATCAAAACAAATATAATTGTTAGCCCCCAAAATCCGTCTTCAAATCAAAATATTTCTTTGACATTAAGTAGTCCGGTTGATTTGAACAATTCGGAGATTACTTGGAGTTTAGATAATAAAATAGTTTTGAAGGGGGTCGGGGAAAAGGTTCTTCGTTTTAAAACCGGTCCTATTGGAAGTAATAACAAAATAGGGGTTGTCATAAAAACACAGGACGGGAACATAATTTATAAAGATAAAGAAATAAGACCAGCCGACGTTGATATGTTGTGGGAAGCATATACATATACCCCTCCTTTTTATAAAGGAAAGGCGCTGAATTCCACAAATTCAGTTATAAAAATTGTTGCTATTCCACATTTGATAAATTCTGACGGTGCAAGGATTTCGCCACAAAACTTAATTTATGAATGGAAGATAAGGGACGAACTCTATGAAGATTTGTCAGGGGTCGGGAAAAATACTTACGCGTTCCAAACAGATATTATCCCCACCAAAGAAACCATGGGAGTTGGCGTTAAATCGGTTGACGGTTTGTCTTCTGCTTCTGGGCAAGTAACCTTAATAAGTTCCGAACCAAAGATTGTTGTCTACGAAAGTAATCCTCTTTTAGGAATTTTATTTAATACTGCATTTAAAAACACCATCTTGTCCGAAAATGAAACAATATTAAGCGCATATCCGTTTTTCTTTTCAACAAAAAATAGTTCGGGTGTTGATTATTCTTGGAGAGTGAACGAAAAAATTATTGATTCAAAAGACAATTCTGTTGTATTTTTAAAACCAGTCAATGGTGGATCTTCAAAGATTGGTGTTCAAATAAAGGGGGTACAAAGTCCTTTTCAAAAAAGTGAGGAAGGATTTTATGTGAGTTTTTAATCCCCCACTTTCTATAGTATGTTTTATCTGTATATTTTAAGAAATAAAAATGGTAAATTTTATGTAGGGTCCACAAACAATTTAAAAAGACGTTTTAGTGAACATAATTCTGGGAAAGTTTTTTCTACAAAGAGGGGTGTTCCGTAGAAACTAATTTATTACGAAGCATTTTTTTCAGAATTATTTTTAAGCAAATCTGTTACAATAAAAACACGAATCTCGTAGTAGAAAATGGTATAAGTATAAAATATTAAAAATGAGAAAAATAATACATCCTGGTAGTAGAGCAATGCTCGCTACGGGGCAAGCAAAATAATTTTATGAAAAAAATAATGCCAATCATATCAACCATTTTTGTATTTCTATTAAATTTTGATTTTGTATTGGCAGAATTTTCATATCAACCACTTTCACCGTTACCAGACACCACCGTATCAGGAAAGGTAACTGACCTTGGAACATATATTACTGGCATATACAAAATAGCAATTGGTGTAGCAATTATTTTGGCTGTTCTTTCTTTCATAATAGCCGGACTTGAATGGATGACAGCAGAAGCTGTCGGAAAAAAAGAAGACGCCATAAAAAAAATAAACGCCGCACTTTTTGGTTTACTTCTTACTTTGGGTTCATGGTTATTTTTAAATACAATAAATCCAGCGACAGTCAATTTTAATTTGAAGTTAGATGAGGTTAGTGTTATAGACAGCTCCGCCCCTATTATTGGTGGGTGGTATTGTCAACTTGAAACTGGTGGTCCTTATTATGGTCCTTATCAGACGGAGGAGTCGTGTGTTGCTAAAGCTGGGTGTACACCAATCTCGGTCCCAGGAACAAACAACCGTTACTGTCAAAAAGCTGGTCGAACACCTGGTGGAGTAACAGGAATAGGAATAACCGATACTGTGGAAATTCAAAAATTCTTTGACACGGGCATTACTAAAAATGGTACATTTATAAAATACGAAAAAGGGCCTGGTTTATATTTTCAATTTGAAACCAATAAAATGATGTCTAGTGGTCCCACATTAGATACGGTGGAACAAAAGGGTCCTTATAAAACAGCTGAGGAGTGTAACAACGCAAGGCAATCCGCCATGGGAAATGACCCACTAAAAAGAACATACGCGTGTTATCTTGTTGAGTGGGGAAGTAGCGATTATGTTTTAAATAAAATGCTGGTAGATGAAAAAACTAATGAAATAAGGTCCAAACTTTCTTCGATAAAAATAAACAATGCCGCGTGTACTTATATAGGAGAGACAAATTGTACAAATGTTGGCGGATTATATTTTACTATAATTGATTCTATAAACACACTAAAGAAAAGTTGTGATTCTTGGATAACAAAAGAAAAACTAGGAACAAGTTGTGATATTGTTTTAACAGCTGGAACAGAATGGTGGTTGCATGGTGGTAATGAAAAAGAAATAAATAAGAATAACACTGAACATAGACCAACTTTCTGGGACACGCAAATGGGAAGGGATGTTGATATGTCGTCCGATGGCACAATAAAAACGACATTCACCCAATATATAATTAAGCACACTGACAAAATTTGCAGTGGAGGAAATGACATAACAAAAGAAAAAACAATGGACCCTGGGAAGAAAAAAGAAAACTTGGCATATCTTGCAGACATTGGTCTTGGAAAAGAATTTAACCCCGGTGATTTTGTTAAGTTTTGTGTAAACTCTCCTTATGCTATGTTCAGATTTGAGTTAAAATCCAGCCCGCACTGGCATGTTAGATTCGGTGCTTGTGAATGTTAATTTTAAATAAATATGCCAAAAAAAAATGCAAAAATTATAATAATACTGATAGTGTCTGCACTTATACTGTTTGGCTTTATTTACTATTACTTTTTTCTAAGGAACATCACGCCTGAAATTATTCCCGGTATAGACGAAACAACCGGACTGTTTCCTTCGGGAGAGCAGGGCGCTCCGAGCGGTTCTGGGGGCACAACGGGAGAAATCAGTGGCACTGAAAATATTCCTGTTCCAAAGTATAGAAAAATTTCACAAAAACCAATGTCCGGTGCGGTGATAACAACGACCAAAGATGACGAAAGGGGTTATTCCATAAGATATATGGACAAGGCAACAGGACACATATATGAGACATGGACAAAATCAATGGGACAAGAAAGGATTTCAAATACAACCATACCAAAAGTATATGAAACGCTCTGGAACAAGTCCGGTGATTCTTTCATAGTGAGATATCTTGATGAGGGAACGGAAAACATAATAAGTTTCTACGCTAAATTAATAAAAAAGGACGACGATACGGATATAAAAACGAATATTTATTCTCTTGACGGTTCGTTTTTACAAAAAAACATAAGTAATATATCCGTGTCCGATGGGGGAAAGAATCTGTTTTATGTTTTAAATAAAAAAGATAGCTCTTCTTTAATTAAATCCGATTTCGGAACAACTGGAAATGTTGAACTCTTAAACTCACCGCTAAAAGAATGGTTGGTGGAGTGGTTTGGTAGTGGTTATCTTTTAAAAACAAAACCAACATATAAGACGGGCGGTTTTATTTATCAATTAAACAATGGTGGTAATATGACCAAATTGCTCGGTAATATAAACGGATTAACAACACTCGGAAGAAATGATGGGACCGCTCTTTTGTATTCAGAAAGCACAGATAATTCGTTTAATTTATTTTCATTTAAAACTGCAGACAGAAAAATAATAAAAATTAACAAAAAAACACTACCAGAAAAATGTGTTTGGAGTAAAAAAAGTAAAACGATTATTTACTGCGTGGTACCAAATTTTATACCTTCCAGTCAGTATCCGGATGACTGGTATCAAGGAAGCGTTTCTTTTGATGACACGGTATGGATTATTGATACAGAAATTAATTTAGGGAGCATTATTGTTGACCCAAATACATACTCCGAGCCGTCCGTTGATGGAATTAATCTAATACTCAGCGAGGATGAAAATTATTTGATATTCACAAACAAAAAAGATTACTCCTTGTGGGGAATAGACCTGACGCCAGAACCGCCATACGAGACAACGGGAGATTAAAAAATTTCTAATTACTAATTTCCAATTTCCAATGAAATTTCAAATGTCAGATGATAACAAAAAGAAATATGATCTGGAAGAAAGAACTGCTAAGTTTGGTGAAGAAATAATTGATTTTGCTAAAAAAATACCAAAAACCCACATCACAATCTCACTGACCAGCCAAATGGTTAGGTCTGGTACAAGTATCGGTGCAAACTATTGTGAAGCGGATTGCGCCGAAACCAGAAAAGATTTTGAACACAAATTAGGGATATGCAAAAAAGAAGCAAAAGAAACTAGACATTGGTTAAGAATGATAGCAAGAGCAAACCCAGAATTAAGAGATGTTTGTAAAATTTTATATCAGGAATCAAAAGAATTACAACTAATTTTTATTTCTATCATCAAAAAATCAAAAAACAATAAAGATTAATTTTGATTTTGCATTTCATTAGATATTAGAAATTGGGAATTGGGAATTTTATAAAATACATCGGACCTATCCGATGTATTTTATTATTACTTTTCTAAACTTTCCTTCACCGTCCGACTCTGTCCTAACAGCTGTGTCGTCTGCGAGAGTTGAATGTACAATCATTCTCTCGTAGGAACTCATCGGTTCCAATTCTATATCTCTTTTAAATGTTTTGGCTCTACTTGCCATGGTTAAACAGATGTTTTTTATTTTTCGTATTTTTTTTGTGTGATAATCCTCAACATCTACATAAAATTTTTCCATCATTTCTTCCCCGTCCTTCTTTGCAACTATTTTTTTAATAATATGGCTAAAGGCGGAAAGGTTTTCCCCGTCTCTACCAATCAATAGATTAGAATCTGCGCCTTTTATAACAAATTTTTTACAGTCAGCTACTTCACCATCCAAAACACACACCTCGGAAAAGGTTAGGGGTATTTTGTTTAATATTTCTTCTATTATTTTTTTTATTTCTTCGTGATTCATGTTTATTATAGAAACAATAAAGCAAAAAAACAAAAAAACAAGTTCTCAATTTAATTATTTTGTTGTTTTATTGTTTCTTTGTTTTCTTGTTTTTTTGATTCTTTAATTCTTTTTCTCACATAAATTTCCTGAAAAATATGAAACAAGTTGCTTGTTGCCCAATATATGGCCACCGCCGCCGATAGTGTATATGAAATAAAGAAAACTATAAAAGGAAACACATATCTCATTTGCGTTGACATACTTTTCATCATTTCATCTTTGAATGATTTCGTTGCCTTTATGTCTTTGTCGTCTTTTTTGTTTTTTGGCATCGAGACCATGGTGTGAAAAAATTGCGTTATACCGGCTATAATTGCTATAACTAAACTTTTTTTTGTTACATCAACCAACCCAAGAAACATAACATTTATCGTTTCCGGTTTTGATATGAACGAATATAAAATATCTGTTTTAACCACAGGAAGTCCACCTTTAAGAAATATAAAATACAACGCTAAAATTATCGGTAATTGTAAAAACATAAGAAGAAAACCGGAAAATGGTTTTATACCGCGTCCTTTGTATAAATTCATCAGCTCAACCGCCTGTGCCTGATTATTGTTTTTGTTTTTTTCTTTTATTTTTTTTATTTCAGGTTCTATTTCTTTCATTTGAACCTGTGTTCTAACTGCTTTAAAAGAAAGAGGCAATAAAATGAGCTTGATTATTATCGTAAATATAATTATGGCTATTCCTATATCCGCCCAAGGAATAACGTTCGTCATCAAAAAAATTAACCCGTTATATAGGGGCTCGTAGAAAAATGTGTTGAATGTTGAAGAAATCATCGAAATATTTTAACCTATCGTGACTATAATTTCAATCTTTTTCATTTATAATGTTTATCCTGTTCGACGATTGATTATTTGTTTCTTTGCTGAACAGAACTGGTTATAAATAAAATATCCTTTTTTAGTTCTTGAAATTTCGCTTCTATTGAACTTTTATTAAATATAAAAATCATTCCGAGACCGCTATTTATTTTATTCTTATTTAAATTTAAAACATACCTACCTCTTCTTTTTAGGAGGTTTCTTCTCACTGCGCTTTTTGAAACGGAGGAGGGAACAACAAAAGTAAATTTCTTTTGGTTTTTATCTATGGGAAAAAACCTTAAAAGAAAATATTTTCCTTTCAAGGTTTTGCCTTTCTTAAATATTTCTTCAAAAAGTTTTTTGTCTACTCTGTTTTTTGAAGATGACATATAAATAGATTTTTAATTTCAAATTATCAATTCCTAATTTCTAATGAAATTTCAAATTAAAAAAATTAAGTGTTGGAAATTGGAAATTGGGTTTTGGAAATTTCAAATATTATCAGTTCTAAACTGATAATACCGCTCTTCCTTTTCTTCTTCGTCTCTTTAAAACAATTTTTCCATTTTTAGTATTACTTCTTTTTAAAAACCCGTGGGTCTTTTTTCTTTTGATTTTTTTTGGTTTATAGGTTACAGACATACTATTTTTTGAATAAAACAAAGCTTTTAATATGATTTCCACTTATCAACACGATGTCCACACATTATTAACATAAATTGGTCTATTAAACAAGTTCTTTGTGTTTGTGTCTGATATATAATATATCAGAAGCGCTTTTATTAATAGTTTTTAAATGTATTAAAAAGAATAATGAATACCAAACAGCTTTGGGAAAATGTTTTGACAGAAATAGAGCTTGGTGTATCTAAGGCCTCTTTTAATACATGGTTCAAAGATACCCATATTATAAAAGAGGATGGTGGTGTAATTTTTATTGGTGTACCAAATGAGTTTGTAAGGTCGTGGCTTTCGGAAAAATATCACAAAACCATTTTAAAATCACTCAGAGATATTGTTCAAACAGTCAGGTCTATTGAATATGTTGTTACAAAAGATAAAACAAACAAAAAAGAAAGTTCCGGACAGAATATAGTAAATATAGAGACCGGAAATAAACTGCCTTTGAACAATTTATATATAAACAAAGAGGACAATCTAAACCCAAGATATACATTTGAGTCATTCGTTGTTGGTCCTTTTAATGAGCTGGCATATGCAGCGGCTCAGGCGGTAATAAAAAACCCGGGAACTGTATATAATCCTCTTTTTTTATATGGAAAAACTGGACACGGAAAAACTCATTTGATACAGGCGGTCGGAAATGAAATAAAAAAAAATAGGCCCAATTCAAAGGTATTCTATTTAACGTCAGAAAAATTTGTCGTAGATTATTTAAACTCTGTACAAAACAATAAAGCCAACGCTTTCAAAGAAAAATACAGAAAATATGATGTTTTAATAATGGACGATATACAGTTCCTTTCAAACAAAGAAAAAACTCAGGAAGAATTATTTCACCTATTTAACACTTTGTATGAAAATAACAAACAAATAGTGTTTTCGTCTGATATGCACCCAAATTATCTTACAAACATGGAAGATAGATTGAAATCCAGATTCAACGCCGGAATGATTGTTGATATTCCAGCACCAGACCACGAATCAAGAGTAGCTATTTTAAAAACAAAAATAGCACAAGAAAATTTTTATTTGAATGATGAAACAATAGATTTTTTAGCTTCTTCAATGGACACAAATATAAGAGAGCTTGAAGGTGCTTTGAATACAATAATATGTCATTCAAGAATTAAAGAAAAAGAACCCACAATATCAGAAATAAAAAATTTAATAAAAAACAATATCAGGTCAAAAAGAATTGTTCCAATAAAAGACATTGTTAAAATAATAACTGATTTTTATAATATAGACGAAGCAGCTATATATGAAAAAACTAGAAAAAAGGATGTGGTAAAACCGAGACAAATAATAATGTATATACTTAGAGAGGATTTTAGTATTCCATATCCAACAATTGGGCAAAAACTCGGTGGAAGAGACCACACAACTGTAATTCATTCATATGAAAAAATAAAAAGAGATTTAAAAACGGATAGTTTTCTTTCGCAAGAAATTAGTCAAATAAGGTCAATGATATAAAATTAATGTTAATAAAGTAGAGGATAAGTATGTGAATATGTTGTAAATAAATATTTAATAAGATGTTTATAAAAAATAATAAATATAAAAAACATAAAAAACAAACACCAAATACAAATACTTATGAACAAATTATCAATATTAAAAATCTTTTTAAACGTTTATATAACACCATTTTTTAAGGTTTTTAACATAAACACATAGATAATAATAAAAATATATTTAATAATATAAATAGTTAACAAATAATAAAATGAATTCCATTAGAAATAAAAACGGAACAATATAAAAAAATATAAAACAAAGTTGGTCAATAAATTAATAATAATTAAATAATTATAAATTGAAAAACCTATTTAAAATTTTTCAATTTCTAACAGGATGAAAATAGAATGTATAAAAAATAAACTTGAGGAGGCAATATCAAAGACAGAAAAAATAACGGGAAAGAACTTAACTCTACCAATACTAAAATGTATTCTTCTTATTGCAAAAGATAACATGTTAACAATAAGAGCAACTAATTTAGATTTAGGTGTGGAGATGTCAATTCCTGTAAAAATTAAAAAAGAAGGTGTTGTTGCTGTTCCGGCTGGAATTTTATATAGTTTTTTAACAAATTTATCTAATGAAAAAAATGTAAGTTTGGAAGCCAAAGAAAATAAATTAATTGTTTCAACAAGCCATACAGAGACCCAAATAAAAACATATCCATACGAAGAATTTCCGACAATTCCTGTTGTTTCAGATAAAAAATTTATAAATATAAACTCAAATGATTTAATTTTAGGATTAAAATCAGTTTGGTACAGCACATCGCCGTCAAGTATGAAACCTGAATTATCCAGTGTTTATATTTATTATGATAGTGGAAAAATAGTTTTTGTTGCAACAGATTCGTTTAGATTGGCAGAGAAAAAAATATCAAACAGAAAAATAGAAGAGTTTGAATCAGTGCTTATACCTCATAAAAATGTTAGTGAAATTATAAGAATTTTTGAACCGACAAACGGAGACATAAAAATAAATTTTAGTGACAATCAAATATCTTTTAGTTCAAACGGCACATATCTTACATCAAGAATTGTTGACGGAACATTCCCTGATTACAAACAAATAATACCAAAAGAACATTCTTCCGGAGCAATTTTACTTAAACAGGACACTATAAGCGCATTCAAGGTTTCAAATATTTTTTCTGACAAATTTAATCAAGTTACCGTTGAAATAAATAAAAAAGAAAAATATTTTCAAATAACAACAAAAAATCCGGATGTCGGGGAAAATGTATATAAAATTGATTCAGCTATAACAGGGGAGAGTTTAGAAATGAATTTTAATTATAAATACATAATTGATTGTTTTCAATCTGTGTTGACCGACAGTGTTTCGTTTGAAATGTCAAAAAATAAACCAATGGTGATAAAAGGGGTTGGAGACCCGTCTTTTCTTTATTTAGTAATGTCGATGAACCGTTAAATGAAAAAGCAATCAAAATTGCTTTTTCATCCATAATTATTTTTTTAAAAAGCCCCGACGGGGCTTTTTTATATGATATCTTTCGGTGTTTTTTTACCAAGAATTTCTTTCAAACCCTTCATTATCTCTGTTTTATTTACAAAAATTTTACTTTTCGTTGTAAAGTCAGAATTTATGTAAACCATTCCACGACTTATTTTAATGTTTTCTTTTTCTAATTTAATTCCAAAATTTGATGAAACAAAAATCAATGCATCTTTTATAATTCTGTCACTCGGAAGAATGTTTTTGTATTTTTCTAACAAGGTAGAAATATTTTTGAAATCCATAATTTTAAAATGTTAGTGATTAAATTTCTATAAAAACTAACGCACTTCTTTAAAAGCCAGAGCTTTTAAAGTTCAAAAGAGGATAAAAAAACTAACACGATTCTTCAAAAGCTCAAAATTTGAATAAATCCAAGTACTTTTCTTAAAAACCTCTCCCAGAGGTTTTTAAGTTAGAGCTTTTGAAGTTAATTCAATCTTAGATTAATTGAGGACTCAACTTTGTTAAATACGGAATCATAACCGACAGCTTTCAACTCATTTGTATTCGTAATGTTGTTTATATCGTCCGGAATAAACGAGAAAGAAAAAGGTTTTTTGTTTGACGAACCAACATAATAATTATTAATATAAAAATCAATTTTTGAAAGCTGATATGAACCACCGTCTTGTGTTACATCAATACTTACTCGTTCATTTTTATTGAACACATCCTTTCCCATATTTAATGTTATTTTAGGAAAATTTGATGGAATATGCACATTGTCTTTTTCTGTTGGTATGACCGACTCGTTTTCTTCTTTTATATTATTTTCATCAACCCATTTTCTGATAGGATATTCCCACCTTAAGAACTGTGGGTCTGTCTGCGGGTTTTTTGGATTTTCTCCCAAAGGATTATTTTTATTAATCCAATACAATATTGAATGTGTTTCTTTTACCACCCTCTCTTCTTTTGTTTGTTCCGGCGTGTATTCTGTTGCTAATTTACCAGATATTTTATCTATGAAATATTGTTTATCACCCTGCCACACACCGCGCAACACAGGTTTTTTATTTAAATCAATACTGCTGACATTTTTTTTGAACGCCTCATTTGGTCTTGTTTGAAGAGCTTCTTTCATAAAAGCATTCCAAAGTGGAGCAACAATAAAACCAGCAACCTTTTTTTCCATTGGGGTATTGTCATTATTACCAACCCATGCGCCAACGGAAATATTTGGAGTATAACCGATTATCCACGCGTCTTTATAATCATTTGTTGTTCCTGTTTTTACAGCGACCTCGTTTGTTGAAAAATATAAATATGAATGATTTCCGAAAGCCGGTGCTCGGGCGCTCTCGTCAGACAGTATACTTGTTATATCTCTTGCAACCTCTTTGTTTAAAACAACATCTGGTTTTGGAATATTTTCTTCCAACACATTTCCTTTACTATCTTTTATTTTGAGTATTCCGTTTATTGAATTTTTTACTCCATCATTTGCAAAAACAGAATAAGCCCCTGTCATTTCAAGTAAAGAGACCTCTCCCCCTCCCAGAGCTAATGTTAATCCATATCGGGCCGCATTTTCTAAACTCATTATTCCCATATCTCTTGCAAGAGCAATGGAGTCACTGATTCCACCCAGGTAGAGCACTTTTACTGCGGGGATATTTATTGATTGTGCAAGCGCATTACGCAAACTTATTGGCCCACGATATTTCTCATCATAATTTATCGGCATATAGCAAACAGCTTCCGGATACAGTTGTTTCCCACTCAGGTCGCACTCTGTTGAAAACTCTGTTTGTAGGTCAAAAACAACTGTCTCAGGGGTATATCCTTTGTTGAATACATTGGCATAGACGAATGGTTTGAACGCAGACCCGGGCTGTCTGTGTGAAAGCGCAACATTAAAATTGCCGTCAATTTCTTTATCAAAATAATTACGAGAACCAACCATCACGAGCACTCCTCCTGTTTTTGGGTCCACAGCGACAAGCGATGCATTTTCCGCATTGAATTTTTCTGTGTTTTCTTTTGCAAATTTGTAAACAATTTCCTCAGCTTTTTCTTGCAGAGAATAATCCAACGTTGTTATTATTTTCATACCATTTTCTTCGATGGCCTTTATTCCATATTTGTTTTCTAAATATTCTTGAATCCAAAAAACAAAATGTGGCGCCTTGATTCCTTTTTCCTCTCTTTTTTTAAATTTTACAACTTCTTTCTTTGCGGAGACATATTCTTCTTTTGTTATGAAATTATTTTCCAACATTTTTTCAAGAACAAGATTTTTTCTGTTTTCTAATTTGTCCAGATTATTTCCATACGGAGAATAATATGTTGGGGCCTGTGGAAGCGCGGCTAAATAAGAGGCCTCAGCAAGTGTTATTTCATCAGAACTTTTTCCAAAAAAAGTATTACTTGCTTCTTCTACTCCATAAATACTTCCGCCGTAAGGGGCTTCGTTTAAATAAAGTTCCAAAATAGAATCCTTGCTCATTACTTGTTCCAACCTAATTGCCAAAACCCACTCTTTTAATTTTCTTGTTATTGTTTTTTCCGATGTCAATAGAGAATTTTTAATAACCTGTTGCGTTATGGTTGAACCTCCTTGCCCGATGTTTAGAGAAATAATATTTGATAAAACGGCTCTTATTATAGAACTGAATTTAATACCCCCATGTTGGTAGAATTCGGTATCTTCTATCGCAACCGTTGCATTCTTTATATATCTTGATATTGAATCAAAAGGCATTACTGTTCTTTTTTTATCTTTATTGATTTCAAAAAGTAAAATCTCACCGGTTTTGTCGTATATTTTTGTTGACTGAAGAATCTTTCTCTCTTCAAAAGAACGTAAGTCCGGGAGCTTGAATGTAGTTATCCAAAGGAAAAAAATACTAACAAAGAAAACAAATAACACAATTAATATTTTAATTGTTTTTGACGACATGCGTGCTTTGTTTTTTTTCATACCGACTTATTATATAGCAAAAAAACAAGACACGTTAGGTTAATTGTGATAAAGTATTTTATGAATCCCGTTAGAGATAAAACAGAATAACGGGCAAAAAATAACAGAAAAACAACTCAAATCTAAAATATTATTGCCCGTTAGACGGTCTACGAGAGCACACTGCCCTCTGTCTCTAACGGGATGAAAAACACACATGAAAATAGACACAGATAGCAAAAAAATAGACGAAATTTTAAACAGAGGAACAATTGTAGAAATATTGCCAGACAAAGAAGAATTCAAGAAAAAACTCTTAAACGGGGAGAGAATGAGATTTTATATAGGATTTGATGCAACGGCACCGGTTCTTCATTTGAGCCATGCAAAAAATTTTATTTTAATGGAAAAATTTAGAAAACTTGGTCACGAAGTTATAATTTTGTTTGGTGATTTTACAGCAAGAATAGGTGACCCATCCGGCCAGAGTTCTGCAAGAAAACAATTAACACGAGAAGAAGTTCTTGAAAATATAAAAAAATGGAAAGAAATGATAAGTCCACTCATGGATTTTAAGAACAAAGAAAATCCTCCTTTAATAAAGTATAACAGCGATTGGCTGGCAAAACTTACTTTTGAAGAAATAATAAACTTAGCCTCAAACATAACAGTTCAACAAATTTTAGAAAGAGATATGTTTCAAAAAAGAATGAGCGAAGGCAAACCAGTTCATCTCCACGAGTTTTTGTATCCCCTTATGCAAGGGTATGATTCAGTTGCAATGGATATTGACGTAGAAGTTTGTGGAACGGATCAGACATTTAACGCTCTTATTGGTAGAAATTTATTGAAAAAATTAAAAGGAAAAGAAAAATTTGTTGTTGCGATTACATTAATGGAAAATCCAAAAACGGGGGAATTAATGTCAAAAAGTAAAGGGAATGGCGTGTTTTTGGGTGGCTCACCCGAAGAAATGTTTGGACAAATAATGTCTCAACCAGATGAAATGATAAAAATTCTTTTTATAAACAATACATACATCCCGTCTGAAGAAATAAATAAATTTGAAGAAGAAATGGAAAAAGGAACAAACCCACGTGATATAAAAATTATTTTGGCTAAAGAAATTGTTAAGGTTCATTATGGGGAACAAAAAGCAAAAAAAGCGGAAGAATATTTTATAAATACATTTAGCAATAAAGAAATACCGGAAGACGTACAAATGGTTTATATATCCAAAGAGGAAAAATTATCGGAAACATTATTAAAAAATAATTTGGTCTCATCAATGTCCGATTTCAAAAGATTAATTGATTCTGGTTCTATAACAGATATGTCCAGTAATAAAAAGATAGAGGACTATAATTATCTAATTACAGACACGGCCATTTTTAAAGTAGGGAAGCACAGATTTGTGAAAATAATTGTGAATTAAAACTTTCTCACAAAAACACAGGACAAGAAAAAAATCAAAACTCTCTAAATGAGAGTTTTGATTATAAAAAACATTAGGGATTCAAATGCTCAAAATAGGATTGGAATCTGACACAATTCTTCAAAACCTCAAAATTTGAATAAATCCAAGCACTTTTCTTAAAAACCTCTCCCAGAGGTTTTTAAGTTAGAGGTTTTGAAGTAAGAACATTTGAATTTAAAAATTATCAGTGTCATCAAACTCACTGACTTCGTCTTCATCATCTATAATTTCGTCATCATCAAGCTTTTCAACATCCTCTAAAGACGCATCCGTTTCTTCAAACGAATCTTCACTTGTATCCAAATTATCTTTTTCTTCTTCGTACATGTTTTTTAAAATAAATTTTTTATTTTATAGCGACCTATTTAGCCATTTATTTAATCAACTAAAGATGGTTTCTATATTTTTAACAGAAAAAAATATTTTTGCAAATAAACCATATAAATAGTGTGGATAACCCAGCACCTATTTTTTTATAAAAAATAGGTGCTGGGCAAAACCACACCAGTTTGCAAGGTTAGAATTTTTCAGACGCCAAACAAGTTAAACCAACTGCGATGGCATCAAACTCATCATCGTATAAAATTTTTTTGTCTATACAGATTAATCGCTTCACCATATCTGTTATTTGATATTTTGTGCTTCTCCCATAACCAGTCATTGCTATCTTTACTTCGGACGGGTTATATTCAAACACACTCATTTTGTTTAACATTGCTTGATAAATAATCATTCCCCTCACTTGAGAAACCATCATTACAGTTTTTTGATTTGTATTAAAAAATAATTTTTCCAGAGCGCAACTTATCGGCTTAAATTTTTTTATTATTTTTGTTATTTCTTCTCCTATCAGGAACAGGCGCTCTTCGGGAGATAATTTGGGAGAAGTTTTAAAACAATCCGAATAAAGAAGAATTTCTTTTTTATCAGGAAGACGTTCCAAAACAGCAATTCCAACCCTTTCATAGCCCGGGTCTATTGCCAAAACTTTCACGGAGCTTTTATTGTTCAATTTCATCTTTTATATTTACAAAAATTTCTTGTACATCTTCGTTTTCCCCTAAGTCGTCCATAAGTTTTTCAATTTTAATAATATCTTCTTTTGTCGCATTCACAGTTGTCTTTGGTACCCACTCATTTTCTTTTTTTTCAAATGCCCACTTCACGGCACCCACCTGGGCAATTGAAGAATTATTTTTTGTTAGAATATGTTTTATCTCGGCGAATGTTCTGTTTCTGCTGTCTGTTAATGTTTCAATTATTATTCCAACACCCGAAGGTCCGTACGCCTCATATGTAATAGATTCCATATTTGAACCATCGGGACTAGCGCCTTTCTTGATAGCTCTTTCTATATTATCACTCGGCATATTTTCTTTTTTTGCTTTTTCTATAGCGGTCTTAAGTCCCGGACTATTCATGTCCCCGTTTGCCTTTTTTGATTCAACTTGGATTAATCTAACGAGCTTTGTGAAGACCCGGCTCTTTTGCGAGTCGGAAACTTCTTTTTTTCTTTTTATTTTTGACCATTTATTGTGACCGGACATAAAAATGTAAAATGTAAATCTCAAAATGCAAAATGACAGTTAAAAATGTAAAAATTGATAAATTTTAAAATTGTTTCACTTTAAATTTTAAATTGTCATTTTTAACTTTGATTTTTTAATTTTTAATTTTCTATAGTAATTTCTTCTGTTCTATTTCTGGGAATTTGTACCCGAGATGTTCATAGGCTAATTTTGTGGCGACCCTTCCTCTCGGCGTTCTTTCTATAAAACCTATTTGCATAAGATAAGGTTCGTGAACTTCTTCTATTGTTGATTGTTCTTCAATTATTGCGGCGGATATTGTACCCAAACCCACAGGACCTCCATTGAATTTATTTATAATTGTTTCAAGAATTCTTTTATCGTGTGAACCAAGCCCCATATTATCTATTTCAAGAAGCGAGAGCGCTTGCTGGACGACATTTTTGTTTAGATTTGTTTTTTCAACTTGCGCGTAATCTCGGCATCTTTTTAAAAGATAATTTGCTATTCTCGGAGTGAAACGACTTCTCTTTGATATCTCTACTAAACCGTCTTTTTCTATTTCTACCCCTAATATTTTTGATGACCTTTTTAGAATAGTTTCTATTTCATTTTCCGTATAGAAAGAAAGTCGGAAAGTTCCACCAGAAAAACGAGAACGAAGAGGGGAAGACAAAAGAGCCATTCTTGTTGTAGCGGCAATAAGTGTAAATGAAGGCAATTCAAGCTGTATTGTTCTTGCAGAAGGTCCTTTGCCTATAATTATGTCCAAAACACGGGACTCCATCGCAGGATAAAGTGTTTCTTCTATAACTTTATTTAATCTATGAACCTCGTCTATAAAAAGAATATCCCCATCTGAAAGATTTGTTAATATTGAAGCCAAATCACCGACTTTTTCAATAGCCGGACCCGAAGTAATTTTCATATTGCCCTCCATTTCTTTGGATATCAAATGCGCAAGAGTTGTTTTGCCCAAACCCGGCGGACCGTAGAAAAGTATATGTTCCGGAGAATGTCCACGCTCTTTTGCTGCGGTGAGAAGTATTTTCAGATTCTTTTTTATAGAGTCCTGACCGACATATTCATCCCACTTTGACGGTCTCAATGCTTGGTCAAGAGAAGTGTCGCCAAACGGCTTAACCACCACTTTTTTTTCGTTTTTGTCTTTGGGGCTTGACATATTTTTATAATGTGATAAACTTATAGTGTTGAGTTGTTTTATAGCTTATCCAACCCACAAATCTCTAAGTGATAAGTCCATTCGGACTTTAGACATATTTCGTAGACATTTTGGTTACTCTTTCGAGCTTTCTGAAATTATCTATAGAATTATGTCGGCTTTTGGACGCCCGTTTGAAAGTATCACTTAGAGATTTGTTTGTTGGATTTTTTTTATTTTCAACAAAATCTCATTTTTTAAAACAATACTCCTATTGGCATTATACTTTTTTTAAAGAAGAGTTAAAGGTTTATAAAATCACTAAATTTAAAATCTCTAAATGAGATTTTAAATCCATAATACTTTTTCTCTTTTAAAATCACGAAAACACAAAATCAAACAGAAAATAAATTATGAATTAGAACGACCTCCTATGTTATTTTTTTAAAAAACAAAGATTATGGATTAAAATAACCTCCCATGTCATTCCGACAAAGAACAAAAATTATGGATTAGAATGACCTCCCA
>ERZ1292623.1153-Hain-H51-01um-R1-1153-length-26127-cov-7_pt1 | contig 17269 bp, 18 predicted proteins | sample MGYA00564398_ERZ1292623 | MGnify/ENA primary metagenome ERZ1292623 (study PRJEB36523, sample SAMEA6512633) | groundwater metagenome | collected 2019-01-07 | study: AquaDiva: Metagenomics assemblies of 32 groundwater samples | reverse complement strand
AAAAAACAATATGCATTATATATATGTGGGACAAAAGAGTTTTGTTTAGACTTGTCACGAATGTTATTGGAAAAATTAAATGTTAGATCAAAAATCTATAAAAATAATAATAATTGTTCAGAAGCCGCGAATTCATATCAAATAGTAATAACAAATTGTAAAAACGTTAAAATTGTGCTTGATTGGTGCTATTCTAAATCAAACTTTCATATGGAAAGAAAATTTAAACTTTACGAAAGAATATGCGAAAAAATAAAAGAATTAAATATGAGGGACGAAAAACATAATCAAATTATCAATGATTCTAAAAATGGAATAAAAATAAATCAAATAGCTAAAAATGCAGGATATTCTCGATGGAGCGTTTATCTCATTCGCAGGAAAAGAAAGGCTGAATGGAAACAATTGAATCTATCTTAGAAAACATTGGCTACAAGCTTATAAATCACGGTTATTATTATACCACAAACGCTCTTTATCGGGAAGGGTCAGATCCAACATCCTTAACCATTTACCCAAATAAAAATATCGTGATGGATTGGGTAACCGGTGAGAAAATGAGTATCCAGTCACTAATAATGAAAAGCTTGAAGTTAGAAGACCCTAATAAAATAAAAGAATGGCTTAAAAATAAAAATGTTATAATTAATACGGAAAAACCAGAACCTAAAATAGATGAGCCGCGCGTTTTCCCTATTGAATATATTGAAAACTTAAAACCAGATCATTCTTATTGGATAAATCGGGGGGTAAATGAAAATACATTAAAAGAGTTTGGCGGCGGATTATGGGTTAAAGATGGTTTCTTGAAAAATTATTATGTATTCCCCGTTTGGGACGCGCAAAAACGATTAGTAGGTTTGGCGGGTAGAAATACTGATTCTAATTCTAATAAACCAAAATGGAAATTAAAGGGTGACAAAAAACTTTGGAAATATCCTTTGTTTCTAAATCATCAAGAAATAATAAAAAGAAAACAGATTATTCTAATAGAAAGCATTGGGAATTGTCTTTCTTTATATGACGTTGGGTGCAAAAATACAATGGTAATGTTCGGGGTTGAGTTAAGTTTTGAGATTATTAATTACTTATTAAAGTTTAACATAAACAATATAATTGTTAGCACAGACAACGATGAGCAAGCCGGTAAATATGCCGCCCAAAAAATCTATAAAAAAGTGGGCAAATACTTTGATAAACATTCAATAAAAATTAAATTCCCTTATAGAAAAGATTTCAGTGAGCAAAGTTTAGAAGAAAATAAGAAATGGGTAGAAGAAAATGTTAGAAATTAATAAAATCTACATAATGAGATTATGAATTAATGTTTTAGTTCACATAGCTGGTGTAACCCTTAATTAAGGCGGGTTGTCCTGAAAACGGTGTTGTATTGGATCCTTTTGCAGGAATTTCTACAACAGCATTAATTAGTAAAAAATTAAATAGAAATTATATATGTTTTGATTTAAACGCGGAGTTTGTTAAAATTAGTCGAGAAAGACTAAAAAATGATTCTTCGTAAAAAAAAGAGATGCTCTCTGTGTGACGTGTTCACCGAAACATCTATTAAATACAATAATAAAAATACGTGTTTGGAATGTATTAAAAGACTATTCCCAGACTTGAATAATAAACCCGCTCCAATTAAAAGACAATTGGTGGTGCGGCAATCCAGGTATTAAAATGGTATTCATTGCGGGACAAAACGAAGTAAAGCTCGATGAGGAATCGCATGTTTATACACGTAACGGCGAAAGATTAACTAGCGTGTCCCGATTAATTCATAATTATACAAACGAGTTTGATGAAGATGGGGTTATTACGGCGCGTTGTGCCGCTAGAAATGGTTTGACGGTGGAAGAACAAAAAGCCGAATGGAGAAAAATAAACGAAGATTCAATAATTCGGGGGCATTCCTTTCATGACGATTTAGAAACTTACATAAAAACTAAAAAGGTTCCCGACATTAATAATCAAGAAATAATCAAACAATTCTCTAAAATAAAATTTGATGGCTTATTATATTCCGAAGTCCGGCTCTGGCACAATCAATATAAAATAGCGGGGACATCTGATATAATTGAATTATTGCCGGATAATTCATTGAATATCTGGGATTTAAAAAGTAATAAGAAAATAACTGGATATTCCTGGGGACGAAAAATGTTATATCCACTTAATCATATATGGGACGCTAATCTTTATCATTATACAATTCAGCTTCAATTATATAAATTCATGTTGGAAGAGGCGGGTTGGTGGGTAAGAAATATGACGATTCTATTCATTGATCCTAAGAAAAATAAATTAAAACAAATTCCAATTAATGGTTGCCGGGACGATGTAATAATGATGTTAGAACACTATCAGAAAAATTACCAATTAATTAATAAATGAATTATCTTAAATTGCTGGTTAAATAAACTAAGAGTAGAATAAAAAAATGAATGAAGAAGAATGGAAATGGACAAGGGGATTTGGATAAAAACACATGGTTTCAATGAAAAATCGTGAAAAGATTTAAAATAAGGAGGTAATAATTAGCTCAAAAGATATCAGCCTAGCGCTAGTCGAACACCTTAATTTGTTGAAACAGCAAGGGAATGACTATCTTCTCATTGTATTAGAGCCCGGCAAAAACGCTGACCGCGCTGATATTTGGTATGAATTAAAAGATGATGGATCGCCACAAAATCTTGCCGATTCTATACTAAGTTTATTATCGAATCTGTACGACAAAGAAGATTTAATTGGATTGTTGTCCGGTTATTGCGACGTTTTGATGGAAAGGGATGACGAGGAGGAAGAAGACGATACCCCCTCACCTCCTAAATTAAAGAAAAAAAAGAAATCCCCGCCAGATGATGATGGCGAAGAATCTATAGCTTAATTGTGGATATTATCCCGGTTTTTAGTTCTCATTATTCTCTTTCATTTTCTCGTTCTATATTGACTTTAGAAAAAACAAGTGAAATTAAAGAAAATAGTCCAGTTTCCATATGTAGTATTGCTAAAAGATATAATCTCAAACAAATATATCTAGCGGATTCTTCGTTTGCTGGTTTTATTGAAGCATATAAAAACTTTTCAGATATTGAAGTTCAATTATGTTATGGTATAAAATTAATTGTTTGTAATGATTGTGAAGATAAATCTGACAAGAGTTTAATGACCGAATGTGTAGTGACCGTTTGGATGTTAAATTCAAATGGCTATAAAGATTTAATTAAAATATTTAGTGTGGCTCACGGAAAAACTGAAAACTTTTATTATCGTGGGCGCATTGATTGGAAACAATTAAAATTGTTGTGGACAAAAAATCTTGGGTTATCAATTAATTTCTATAATGGATTTCTGGCGCGAAATACATTAGAGGGATATTGTTGTTTACCTGATCTAGATGGTTTAAATCCTGAGTTTGAAATTTCCGAAATGAATCTTCCCTTTGATTCAATTATTAAGGAAAAAACGGTTAAGTTTGTTGGTGAAAACAAATTTAAACTAATAGATATTCATCCCATACATTATTTTAAAAAAACAGACTTAAAGGCATTTCAGGTTTATAAATGCATTCTATCACGCGGAACTTTTAATAAACCAGAGCTTTCGCATTTCTGTTCGGATAGGTTTTGTTTTGAAGAATATTGTAATATAAAATCAATAACTCTATGATTGTAGAAGATCAATTATTTAGATTCAAAAAAAATTTAAAATATATTGTTATAGACACTGAGACGGAATCATTAAATAATTATTATTCGCGCCCTTGGGAAGTAAGTTGGTTGGTTGTTCACGGAAAAGAAATCGTTAAAAAATATGAAAAATTTCCTTTAATAAAAGATTTAAATTTGAGTAAGGGGGCGGCAAAAATAACAAGATTTGATAAAGAAGAATATAAAACTAAAGCAGAGTCGGCAATTGAAGTTTATAAGTTATTAAAAACATTTTTATATAATCCAGAGTATATTATTGTAGGATTAAATTATCTTGGTTTTGACATATATCAAATCGCCGCCCTTCAAAGGGAACTAAATGAAAAAGTTGATTATTCTTACATTAATAGGGTTTATGACGTATTGTCTTTGGGGCGTGCTTATAAACAAAATTTTAAATTTCCCGAACAAAAAGAAAAAATAACTCCCTGGATGTATCAATTAATAAATGTAAAAGTGAAAGGCTTAAAAGCGGGATTAGAGGCTCTTTGTAAAGAGTTTAAATTAAATTACTCCGAAGAAGAACACCATTCTGGAGTTTATGATATTATTAAAACAAAAGAAATATTCGAACAACTTTATTGGAAATTGGAGATATGGTAGGATTTCAAAAATATGATTTACCTAATCTTGGATGGACTAGATTGCCTTTGCCCCCAATTAATGAACAAGATAAGGTTTCTGTTGGATTAAATAAAGATACTTCTAGTGCCGAATTGTTGCGTTCGTTATGTTATATTGGGTTTGAACAAAAAATTAAATCTGGACTAATTCCATCTAATAATTATCAATCTTATATAGATAAATGCAAGGAAGAAATAGAAACGTTTGAAAAATTAAGCTTTGTAGATTATGTATTACTAGTATGGAAAACAATTGTTAAAGTTCGCCAAATTGGAGTGTTTATTGATTATGGTAGGGGGTGTCTAAACGGCGACGCTTTTGTTATCACGTCGTATGGACCCAAAAAGTTACGAGATGTGTCCGTTGGCGATAAGGTATTAACCGCCGACAAAATGTTTCATTTTGTTAAGAAAATATTAAGATATGAATGTGATGAAAAATTAATTAAAATCAATACCTGGGGTAAAACACATGACAGTCCGTTAATGACAGCGGATCACAAGGTCTTATGTATTTCAAATCCATTCAAACATTTTAAATCTCAAAAATGGGAAAGACCATCGGTTGTTGGTGTTTCGGATTCTCAATTTGAGAATATATTTAACTTAAAAAATGCTAAATGGATTAGGGCAGATCAAATCTGTCGGGGAGATTATTTATTACGAATAATCAAACCCGATTGTAAGTTACAACAAAATCTTCCCGTGATAGATTTAAAAGATTTTGCGGAAGATTGGGACGACTCTTTTGTAAAGGAGCATAAACGAGCTAATAGCCATGCTTTGAAGCGAACATTATTGTATAATCGTTTCTTAGATCAGACCCAGGATTTCTTATATGTTTTGGGCTATTTTATTGGCGACGGATGGGTAAAAACAAAGGGAAGTGAAATTGGATTTGCCTTTCATTCGGAAAATAATATTAAACAATTAAAGAAAATTAAAAACTTTTGGGAACATATAGGTGTTGAAATTTATGAAAATTCGTCTAAAAAGAAAAAATTAATTCAGTTAATTGTTCGAAGTAAAATATTTAAAAAACTTTTCAAATATTTAGTTCCGGACGCTTATAATTTCAAAAAAATCCCAAATGAATATCTTTTCCTTAATAATGAAAAATCCTTTCACCTGCTAGAAGGTTTGATAGACGCTGATGGTCATATAGAGAATCGTCGTTTTAGTTTTGATAGCACGAGTGAAACATTAATTCATCAAATTAAAATAATAATTGAACGATGTGGGTTAAGATGCGCTACTTATAAGCGAATACAACAAAATAATTGCGCACTTTCTTATAAGTTACGTTCATCAAATCTTAATGGACAAAAAATAACTTTTAATTGTGTTATTAATGATGGAGTTTTATATAAAAAAGTTAGAGATATAGAAGAAGCACTTAATCCAGATGGAGAAGTTTTCGATTTAGAAATCGAACATAGCCATAGCTATCAGACGAGTGATTTTATGGTGCATAATTCTTGCGTATCTAGTTTGGTTTTCTGGTTATTAAATATAACTGGGTGTGATCCAATTAAACATAAATTATTCTTTAGTCGTTTTGTATCCAAATCCCGTGCCAAGTCTAAAACTGTTGATGGGGAGATATGGTTACAAAATGATTTAATTCCAGATGCCGACCTTAATTTAGGAGAAGGGCGGGGAGAAATTGTAAAATGGTTAAAAACCATATATCCAAATCGAATATCTAGAATTGCTAATCTTTCAACATTGACTGGAAAGGCATTAATAAAAGACGTATATAAAGTAATGGAAGACGCGTCAGAAGAACAGTCTAAAGAAGTTTCAGATTGGATTGAACGCCGTTTTGGGGTAGTTCAAGATTTAGAGGAAGCATATAAGGAAATTCCAGAGTTTAAAAAGTGGGCGGATAATCATAAACAAACTTATGAAATTAGTCTTCAATTAAGAGATTTGAACAGACAGTTTTCAAGTCATGCCAGTGGTTATCTTATAAGTTTTGACGAATTAATTAATCATACTCCTTTAATGTTGGATTCTGAAAAAGAAACCACATCCGTTTATACAATGAATGATGTGCAATGTGTTAAATTAGATTTATTAGGACTTAATACAAACAGAATAATTAAAACTGTATTAAGATTAACTGGAGAAAACGTAGATAAAATCAATTTGGAAAATGATCCAATTATTTACGATCAATTTCAAAAAAACGAATTCCAACCCTATGGACTATATCAAATATCTGCCCCATGTGCTTATCGAGTAACGAATGACGTTAAGCCAAAAGATATAATGGAATTATCCGACGTTAATGCTTTAGCACGTCCAGGGGCACTAGCTTGGGTTGGAGATTATGTAAAAAATAACAAATCGTTACCTCACCCATTATTTGAAAAGGCATTAAAACCCACAAGAAATCTTCCATTATATCAAGAAACATTAATGCAACTTCTTATGATTGTTGGGTTTTCTGCCGATGAATCAGAAACGTGTCGTAAAATAGTTGGTAAAAAATTATTAGATAAGGTGAGGGAGTGGCAACAAAAGATTCTTGATAAAACTAAAGAAAGTGGGTTTGAAAAAGAGATTGGTGAATTAATTTGGAAAATATTGAATGATTCTTCATCATATTCGTTTAATAAGTGTTTAAGTCCAGACACCATTGTAGAAACAAAGAATGGGGAAAAGATGATGTTTGAAATACAAAATGGGGAACGGATTAGATCGTTTGATGTAAAAAAACAAACCGATATCTTTGTAGGGGTCAAAGAAATTATCAAGTCAATAGTGGAATTATATGAAGTTGAGTTAGATGACGGTAGAAAAATAAAAGCATCACTGGATCACAAATTCCTTTGTGAAGATATGAAAATGAGAAAATTAAGCGAAATTCTCGTGAATAAATATAAGGTCGTTACTGATTAAAAGTTTCACATTAATCCAGCGTTCTATCCAAATGGTCCTAAAGATAGAATTCAGAAACGAAACTATGGACGAGATAAACAAAAAAATAAATGGTTAGATAAAAAAGGCTGGGCTGTGTTGAGATTCTGGGAATGTGATATAAACGCCGGATCTTATAAAGAAAAATTAATATGCAAGCTCAAGGAATTAAATCTATTAAAAAATTAGGCATTCAATCATCCCTAGACTTTAAAGTCAATCATAAAGATCATAACTTCTATGCTGAAGGAATAGTCGTTTCGAACTCTCATTCGTTAGCAACGAGCTACTTAACCGCATTAACTGTTTATCTAAAATATAAATATCCCAAAGAATTTTATTTAGCTTGTTTAAACGAGGCAAAAGAAAAGACAAAACATACAGAATCGATTGCACAAATCCAAAAGGAATTACGTCATTTCAACATTAGCCTTCTTCCGCCCCACATTCTCCGTTCCGATATAGATTTTAAAATTGTTGGGAATGATATTATGTTTGGGTTAGGGTCAATTAAAGGAATAAATAATGAAACAATTGAAAAATTAAATAAATTCCGCCACCCTCATTCAAATAAATTTGAAATATTCACGGGTGCGAAAGAGGCAGGATTATCAATTGGAGTGTTAGGAGCGTTGGTGCTTTGTGGGAGCCTTGGAAATGAAAAACGATCTAAGTTACTATATGAAGCTCAATTATTCAATCTCTTAACTATTAATGAAAAAAGATTGATTATTGAATTAGGTCCGCGTTGTAACTTTGATTTAGTTCAATGCCTTCGTTACCTTAGAACTTTAAAAAATGAAAGAGGAAAACCAATATTAAAAGATTCGCGTTATGAAACAATAAAAAAACATGAGATTCCATACAAGAAAATGTTTGAGTTTAATAGTAAACATGAAAATCTAATGCAATGGTGGGCGGAGAAAACTTTATTGGGTTATTCCTATTCTATTAAATTGATTGATATATATAAAGATGTCGCACCCGACTTAATTACAATAGAAGAAATAAATTCAAGTTTAGAGGGCGAGAGAGTCCATTGTATTGGTGAAGTAATAAAAGTAGTAAATAGAAAAGGGAAGGAAAGCGGGCAAAAATATCTTAGAGTTGAAGTTCAAGATCATACGGGGTCTTGTCAAGTCTTATTATGTAATACTGAAAAATATGATAAGGTGGGAGAGCATATTGAAGACAATCAGCGCGCCGTTGAAGAAGGAGATATTGTCGTCGTTAATGGATCCAAAGGAAAGGATATAATATTTGCTAATAAAATTGGGGTCCAAGAAAAATTATTAATTATGAAGGCGAGTGAAATAAAAGAAGAGAAAGAATTAAATTAAATTGCCAAACCTTTAATATAAAAATAAGATAATTAAAAGTTCGGAATAAAAATATGAAACAAAAGAAAGCTCTAAATTCAAGTAAATATTATACGGTTGGGGTGGTTGAAAATAATAATCAATTCCAAGTCGTTGATACTTATCAACTTAAGAGGGTAAATCAATACAAGACTAATTGGCAAAAGGTTAATGCGCGCGTTGTTGCCAGGAAGTTGAATAATGGGAAAATTCTAGTTAATTAAAAGAGAAAGGAAATACTTTGCCTGCGACATTTTTTAGCGGAGGGAAAGACGGTGCGGGAGGAGCATTGTTTGTCACCTTCAATTCCAAGGATCAATCGGTCTTTTATCGCGTTATCAAACAAACTGGTTGGAACGAGCAAACATCTAAGCCGTCCTTTGCGGGTGGCGCGGTGATTAATGTTAAATTGTCTTTGGATGAAGTAGGTGAATTCATTCATGCAATTAGTGGTCATGATGCCTGTAAATTCTATCATTCGTTTAATAAAGAAGTAACAACGGGAAACTTTGCTTACTATGAAAAGGAGTTCAATGGAAAAACCGGACCAGTAAAAACTAGGGGGTTTGGTTTCTCGGTTAAGAAAGGAGAACTAGCGGCTAGAATCGGTTTTAGTCTTGGCGCGGCAGAACGCCTTTCTCAATACCTTCAGTTCGTTTTAGATCATATTCATTCTGCTATCTATGTCCAAGATAAAAAGGAATTTGAAGAATATCTAAAGAAAAAGGAAGGAAATAAACCTAAAAGTGTAGTTAAACCCAAAGAGGTGGTTGAAACTCCCGAAATTGAAAATGTAGAAACTAATCCCCCCGAAATAGTAGTTGAAGGGGCGGAAGATTCAATTAGTTGGTGATAAGTTGGTTTGTGTTTGTCGTTTGCCCGCCGGAGAAATTCGGTGGGTTTTGTTTTGTTAAAGCTAAATAACAAAAGTATTATAAAGATATGGCAAAGAAAAGAATTGGCTTTGTAACATCTTCAATACTTTTAAAAACTGGGTTTAGCACTAACGCGCGCTGTTTATTACCTTATCTTTGGAAAAAAAATAAATACACATTGTTTCATCTTAATCAAGGGTTAGGACAAACTCCTGACTTTGGACGGTTTCCTTGGAAGAATGATGCCGCGTTAGTTCCTGGATTATTCGATCAAGGGCGATTCCAATCGGATCCCGGTTATCAACGAGACGTTTCTTATGGCAATCTTGCAGTTGAAAAGTTTATTATTGATAATAAATTAGATTATCTAATTCTTGCTGAAGATCCTTGGGCATTCTCGCCAGACTTCTATTATAAATCTCGTTGGTGGGAAAAGATGAAAGGAAACGTTCTTCTTTGGACAACTGTTGATTCTCTCCCCGTACTGCCTTTAGTTAAAGAATGGTTGCAGAACTGTCCAAATATATGGTTTTGGGCGTCGTTTGGTGTTAGAACTCTACAACAAGAAGACCCAACTAAATATAAACATCTAAAATGGGTTTATGGGGCATTAGATTCAAAAGAATGGATTCCAATATCACAAAAGGAAAAATTAGAACTAAGACAAAAAAATAATATTGATCCCGATCTAACAATCTTTCTTCAACTTGGCAGAAACCAATTAAGGAAACTATATCCAAGCACATTAGAAACTTTCGCCAAATTCAAAAGACAATATCCCGAACATAAAGCCAAGCTTCACTTTCATTGTTCTTATAGCGATCACGGTTTCCCATTAGAAAGACTAACCTTAGAGTTGGGGCTAAAAAAAGAAGACGTTTTAACCACTTACTTTTGTCGCACCTGTCCAGAATGGGAGATTAAACCGTTTGTTGGGGAAGATCAAAATTGTCGTTATTGTGGCGGTCAAAAAACTCAAATTACCGCTGGGGTTACAAGCACAATATCAAATAAAGAATTATCTAAAATAATGGGCGTTTCTGATGCTTGTGTTAGTGTTTATACTTCGGGCGGATATGAATACGTAAATTCTCAATCATTACTTTGCGAACTTCCATTGTTATGTACTGAATATTCTTCGGGCGAAGACTTTGTTAATCAAGATTTTGTAACAAGATTGGACGGGGCTTTTACCTATGAAGTGCAAACCGGTTTTAAGAAACACGTTCCAAATATTAATACGATGGTTAAGTTTTATAATAAAATATGTGAAATGTCGCCTGAAAAAAGAAAGGAAATTGGAAGAAGAGGAAGGGACTGGGCGCTTAAAACTTTTGATGTGGAAGTCATAGGTAGAAAATTAGAAGAATGGATTGATAATGCCCCGTCCCATAATTGGGATTTCAGTCCGGTAAAAGTAGAATTAAAAGACCCAAACGCCGTAATTCCAGAAACGGATAATAACGAGGCGTGGGTAAAAAGTTTATATAATAACATACTTAAGTGTGAACCTGATCCGCAGGGGTTTCGTTATTGGCTCGATCTTTTAAAAAATGGTGCAAAAAAAGACGAAATGATAAAAACTTTTCGCGGGATCGCGCATTCCGATAACCAAAAACTAGGACAAACCCAAGAAAAAACACTGGAAAAATTATTAGATGATACGGGAAGAAAGAGATTCTTAATTGTATTAAAAGAATCAATTGGTGATATTATAAATTCATTAAGTTTATTAGATTCGTTCAAAGAAAGTTATCCAAATCATGATCTCTATTATGCTTGTGACCCAGCTTACTTTGAAATATTGGATGGGCAAACTATGATTCATAAAGTAATTGCATGGCAACCACAAATGGATAGTGAAATTATGATGACGGGTCAAGGTGATAATCCAGGATGTTTTGACGCCTATTGTAATCTAGCCATTGGATCTCAAAAGATATTAAATTATCTTTCACATCATAAAATCGCCTTGCAATTAATATGAATATTGTAGAACTCTATAGTTTAACAAGCGGGCAGAAAATTAAGAAAAAGAACGTACTGGAAAAATTTTATCCGTTGAATATTGATAAGTATATTGTTTTCCAACCTTTCTCAAAGCCTAGCAAATGTTTTAATTATTGGCAAGATGTTATTGACATACTTCATCCAATCTTAAAAGAAGCCGGGATTTCTATATTGCAAATTGGACTGAATTCAGAGCCCTCCATCCAAGGATGTGTTGACTTGCGAGGGAAAACTAATATAAATCAATGTGCCTACCTGATTTCTAAAGCAGAATTGGTTCTGTCTTCCGATTCCTTTTCATCGCATTTGGCGGGTTTATATAATAAAAACATAGTAGTTTTAATTTCAAATAATTATTCTCAATGTGTTTCCCCTTTCTTTGGAGATAAAAGCAAACAAATCATTCTTGAACCCGACCGCATAAAACGAAAACCAAGTTTTAGTTTGGACGAAGGCGTCAACAAACAGATAAACGAAATAAAAATTGAGGCTATTGCGCGCGCCGTTTGTCGATTGTTAAATTTGACATTTGATTTCCCTTATGAAACAATCTATACTGGAAACTCTTATACCAATCAAATTCTGGAATCCGTCCCTTCTTCAGTAACTAATGTTGCAAATATGCGAATTGATAATCTTATTGTTAGAATGGATTATGAGTTTAGTGAAAACGTTTTAGAACATCAAATGCAACATTGTCCCGTTACGATTGTAACTAATAAACCAATAAACTTAGAATTATTAAAGACGTATAAACCTCGTATTAAACAGTTGTTTTATATTATAGATGAAAATTATAACTTAGACTTTGCAATTGGAATTCAAAAACTAAGTATCCCCTTATCCATGACGACCAACTTAAATGAGGAAGAATTAAATAGTTTTAAATTAGAATTCCTTGACGTAGGATTAATTCAAAGAAAAATAACAAAAACTAAAGAAGAAATTATTAAAAATCTACCGGTTGAAAAACTTTATTATAAATCTTCTAAGCACACATTATATAACGGCAAACTGTTTTCATCAAAAGCGGCGTGGTTGAAAAACGACTCAATTCCACAATTAAATCAAATCCAATCGATTATAGATACCGAAGAATTTTGGAAAGAGTCGGAATATCATTTATATTTAAAAGAAAAGATTTAAATTAAATTGTTACTTTTATAAATATATTGATAATCTAAATTAGATGAAAGAGATTTGGAAATCGGTACCTGGTTATGAAAAATTTTATTTAATTTCTAATTTAGGTAGAATAAAACGTCTCATGAGGATAAGGCGGAGCGGATTACCACTTTACGAAAAAATTTTAAATCCAGGACTCTCAAGAGGATACCCAAGAATTCGTTTAACCGACGAAAACGGTAAAAAAAGACGGTTTCTTGTTCACAGATTGGTGGGGATGGCATTTATACCGAATATCGAAAATAAACCTGAAATTAACCATCTTGATGGTATAAGAAATAATAATCACGTTTCTAATCTAGAGTGGGCGACTAGAACGGATCAGATGCAACACGCGATCAGAACGGGTTTGATGGAACCTACTTTTAAAAACGGAGAAAAAAATTTAATGTCTAAACTCTCCCAAAGGGACGTTTTTGAAATAATTAAACGTTGGGATACTAATAATTTTTCTAAAAAAGATTTGGCAAAAATATTTTCTGTTTCTCCCGTTACTATTGAATCTATTATATATGGACAAAGATGGAATAAAATAACGAATAGGAGAGGAAATTACTCAAATATTAAATCACCAAACAAAATTGTTGCTCCTAATAAGTACTTACTATCAAAAAATTAGAATAATATGGAAAATACTTTAAAATTTAAAAGAAATGAGTTGGGACTTCTAGATTCTGTTACTTACAAATATAATGAAGATGACACCATAGATTGGCGCTCAATAATTAATCCGAAATATCTTTACGTAAACAAAGAAAACTTTCTCAGACGAAAAGAAACGGTTCCAGAATCTATTGTTGGCGTTAGGGATTCTGATCTTATTTCAACTTTGGGGGGGCTTAAAGAACTCGCTTCATTACGAGGATATACATCGGTTTCTTACCGTCCAATTGTCGCGGGAAACGATTATGCTGCAACAACATGCAGAATTGAGTGGATAGGCAATTATGAAACTAATATGATCCCCGTTTCATTTGAAGATTGTGCCGGGGCGAGTACTTATAATACCTCTGAATTAATTCAAACCTATTTAATTGAGACGGCAACTAATCGTGCCTTTGCCCGAACGATAAGGAACTTCCTGAAAATTAATATTGTTTCTCGTGAAGAGTTGCCGCCCCCTAAAGACTTTAATAAAAACGGATCATCTCAATTAAATCCCGGAGTTATATTAGGAAACTTAATGAAAGAAAAAGGGCGGACTTTCGATGACGTAAAAGAAAAGCTTCTAAATGAGGGAGATAAAAGTTTTGAAAATTATAAATCATTTAATGATGTGCCGGGCGACAAAGCCTTTCAATTAATAGATCGGTTTAAAGTTCTTAAATCAAAGAATGCCTAAGATTTTATTAATAGGAGAAAACGGAATTGATAGATGGTGTTATGGAACCGCATCTAGACTATCTCCCGAATGTCCAACCCCGGTCTTCTTAGAAGGGGGGTATTCTGAAAATCTAGGATTGGCGGGTAATGTTTATGAAAATCTAAAATCACTGCGTCCAAATTGGGATATAACTTTTATTCATAATAAAAAACCTACAATTAAAACTCGTTATGTTGATAAAATTTCAAACTATACATTATTAAGAGTTGATTCAAATGACAACATAAAAAATGTATTATTATATGAAAATTTTTATCAAGAATTGGGCGCTGAAGATCCAGAAGATTTTGATGCTTTAGTCTGGAGTGATTATGGCAAGGGTTACTTGGACGAAAAAGTAATGCAAACGGTATCTATGGATTTTGAAGAGTTGGGAATTCCTGTTTTCTGTGATACTAAAAAATCGTTTTCGGATTGGAGCCGCCATTTCTTTCTAGTTAAAATCAATCTTTGTGAATATAAAAGAGCTTCGGAAAAAGCGAATTGTCCCATTGAACTTTTATTAAGAAACCTATGTGTGACTGAGGGGGGAAATGGAATTCAATTATATACTAATTGGGGTAGGGGAGAAAAATTGTTTCCTACTAAGGACGTAAGCATAAACTGTCTGGCTGGCGCTGGAGACTCCGTGCTTGCTTCTGTTGTTATTGAATATCTTGAAACAGAATCGTTAGAAAAAGCAATGGAATACGGAAATCTAGCGGGTGCGGTTGCTGTTGGTCATCGTGGGGTTTATGCAGTAAAAGACGAAGATATACAACAATTAAAAAACAGTTCTTAATCCTTGCTTTTGTGCGGGCGGGTTAACTTGGTTGAGTTGTATAAAAATCTGTGAGGGATGAACGCTATTGGTGCAAGAAAATTTATGTTGTAAAACAAAATTTCCATCCCAATTCTGAAACCAAAAATAACTACAATTACTTTCTTTAAATTCAGATAGTTTAGGCGGGTCTTGTGGGATAGTTCTTTTGGGTTTATGGTTTAATAAGCCAAAAATTAAAAACCCGACAAATAACAATAACCAATTCTCCAATTTAAATTTAAAAGATTTCATCTAATTATCTTACACATAAATCTAAAATAGTGTAAGATTATATGAAGGATATAATGCAAAGAAAGGCTTTTACATTAATCGAACTTTTGGTGGTCATCGCAATCATTACGATTCTAGCGTCGTTACTTTTACCCGCCCTTTCCGTTGCTAAATCAAGAGCGCATTCTGTAAAATGCAAATCAAATCTTAAACAATTACAATTAGCCGTTCTTTTATATACTCATGATACTCAAAGGTTTCCCGCATTTAGCGTAGCTCCAAATTCAGATTATCCTAGGGGAAAAAAATGGTACGAAGATTTAAAAAAGTATTGTGGAAGTTCATGGACAAACGGGCTGTTTGTTTGTCCTACTTATAAATTCATAACATTTGATGGGCATTTCGATAATGGAGCGATTTATCTTTCGTTAGGCTCTTTTGGGTACAATGTCGGTATCGCGGGTGAAAACGGAGCTTATATTGGTGGTTTGGCTGGATCGTTTGGACAAGGTGTTAGTGCTGTAATGAGTACCTATACTAGAGAAGACGCTATAGTTTCTCCCATTGATATGATAGGAATCGGTGACGCGTACGCAACATGGATAGATAGACGCCAAAGATTGACAATGGGATTAGAATTTTTGACACGTAAACTTCACCACCCTGAAGATTGGTCGGCAATTGAAATTGATGAAAAAACAATGTCGAAAAGACATAATGGAAAATTAAATACATCCTTTTGCGACGGACATGTTGAGGCAATTAAAATTAATGATTTATTCTTAAGTAAAAAAGAAAACGATTTGAGACGATGGACAACAGACAATTTGGGGCATAATGAGTTATTCCCACCATAAAGGATTTACTTTAATTGAATTGTTGGTTGTCATTATGATTCTTGGGATTTTAGCGTCCCTTCTTCTCGTTTCATTATCTGCTGCCAAAGAACGCGGGCGGTCCGCTTATTGTAAAAATAATCTAAAACAATTGGCTTTAACATGGACGCTATATATTGATGATAATGATGATAAACTACCCGGAAACGGGTATTCCACTTGTGGCGGCATTTCGCCTTCTCCCATGTGGGTCTCTGGTTATTTAAACAATGGAGTATGTAAATCAGACTTTAAAAACACTGATCTTTTAATTAATTCTCAACACGCTTTATTTGCTCAATATATAAAACAAAAAGAGATATATAAATGTCCAAGCGATAGAAAAATATTTTCTTATCATGAATCGGGCGAAAATGAAAATAAAGTATTAATAAGCAGTATGAAAGTCAGGAGTTATTCCCTCAACTGGAATATGGGATGGAATAGAGATTTTAATACGTGGTTAAGTCCGAAAGAAAATGAAATAATTGATAAAATTAATCAAGCTAAAAGTAGTTCTATTCTCTTTCTTGATTTGCATTCGGAGAGTTTATGTTGGGTGTTCTTTGGGATTAGAGAAGATATGTTTGTAATGATTCCCGCCGCCTATCATGGTAAAACCGGCAATATCTCTTTTGTTGACGGGCATATTGAGGCGAGAAAGTGGAAAGACCCAAGAACTACAACATATGATAAAATATCATTCCATTCTCATGCGCATAGGTCGCCCGAAAATAGAGATTTAGATTGGTTATTTAAGAACCGCTAAAACTTTCTGATAAAATTGCCTATTAATCGCGCGGCACTCCTCTAGATAATTAGTTGCAAGTTTAATATTGAATTGCAACTTTGATTCCCAATTATCCCGATTACAAATTGGGGGTTGGTATTTAAATCCGTGAAATCTATTGGAAAATGGTTCAAAAATTAATGTACGCCGTCCCAAAAGTTGTCCCCAATATATGCCATGATAAGAATTACTAATTATAGTATTGCCTTGGGATAAAAAATTGATAATTGTATTTAAATCTTCGCCCGGTTTTAATTCGTTATTGCGCTTTGTGCCATCTATAGGAATAGAATGCCCAGAATGTTCATAAATAATAACATCCATAGTTGGAGAATTAATTTTATCAAAAAGAGATGACATACAAGAGACGCAGGGCACGTATTCCCAAGGATTATTAAAATCGCGTAAACCGACTAGATCAAAAACATCTAAAAAGGCAGGAAAGTATTGTTTATCTAAATCGTGTTCGTTTATCCCCGCGCCCCAAAAAATTAACTT
>ERZ1292623.2302-Hain-H51-01um-R1-2302-length-17294-cov-6_pt1 | contig 17294 bp, 13 predicted proteins | sample MGYA00564398_ERZ1292623 | MGnify/ENA primary metagenome ERZ1292623 (study PRJEB36523, sample SAMEA6512633) | groundwater metagenome | collected 2019-01-07 | study: AquaDiva: Metagenomics assemblies of 32 groundwater samples | reverse complement strand
TTAGCCCGCGCGCTGTTGACGTTGGTCAAGACGACGCTGGACAAGAGCGAGATGATGGAGATGACCACCAAGAGTTCAATGAGGGTGAATCCCCTGTGCGATTCGCGCGTCATAGACCGTGCATTAGGGAGTTATCTCCGCGCCGGGCCGGAGACCGCTCGTCGGCGTATCGCGCAGGATTTCGCGCGCCGGAGGCAGGGACGCTCCGCCCCCGCGGAAAAACAAGAAAAGCGAGATAATAAAGATAATGGCGGCCACCGCCATGAGCGTGTATGTCGCAGTCCTCCCATCCCGTATCCTGCCTCCGGAGAGACGGATGACCCAGCGTACCATCGTGGTATATTCGCGGCCATACTCATCCGTCATCGGTACGGCTTTTTGTTCCTGAAACGCTTCGGGATGGTCTTTATTGTATTGAGAGAGGAGATTCATGACAGAAAAATCCCAATGTCCGAACCCCAATGACCAATGAATGACTAAATCCTAATGACTCAAAGCGATGTTGGGCATTGAGTCATTGAAGCATTTATTGGAACTTGGGATCTGGGAATTGGACATTAGGGCGTGGGGGGTTTCTCTGTATAGAATATCATGAAATTGTTCAAGCACAGAACACAGTTATCCACACCTTAAAAAAATACCCGCTTGGTTTTGCGGTACCACCGCTCCACTCCATTGAACCGGTCCGCGGGCAGGGAGATGCGGGAGAAGGAGGCCCCTTCCATATCCCGCGGCAGGACATAGAGGTAGAGCTGGGTATAGAGAGGGATCGCGGGCAACACTTCTGCGGCAATGCGGGAAAACTCGCCGAGTGACGCAGCCCGCTTCTCCGCGTCAGTGCTGCGGCGTGCGTCTTCCAAGAGGCGGTCCGCCCGCTTGCTCGCAAAAAACGCGATGTTGAGCCCAGGGTCCTTGATCTGCGAGGAGTGCCAGAAGGCGAAGGGATCCGGCTCGTAGCCGTAGACCTGGCCGAACAAAAGCATCTGGAAATTGCGCGGACGGATGACGCGGGATTCCAGATTTGGAAACGGCAGCGCGTCAATGATGATTCGCACACCCGCGGCTGCAAACATCTCCTGCAAAAGCGATGCGGCGCGCGCGAGCTCCGGGGAGTCGCCGGTGGAGAGGCGGAATTCCAATGACACCGTCTCCGTCTTTTTCTTGTCCTTGACGGTTTTGTCAAAAATACCGTCTCCATCCGTATCCTTCCACCCGGCTGCTGCGATCAATTCCCTGGCGCGCGCGGGATCGTATGGTACCCCGGTCGTGGTTTCTCCCGCGGGTGCCGAGTGGAGCGGCAGCAGGGAGGTGATGGCAATCCCGCCGCCGGTGGTGGCTTGCTCCGCTATGCGCTCCCGGTCTACGGCATGTGAGAGCGCCACGCGTATTTTCTTGTCGGCCAATGCCGGCGCTTGGCGTTCGTTGAAAAATACGCTGAAGACCCGGGGGGTGGCGAGCGATGCCACGCGCGCGGCGTCCGCATTCAATGCATTGGCGCGGGATGCGGAGACAGGGCCAAATCCTTCAATGTCTCCGCGCCGCCAGGCAGCCACCATCTCTTCTTCGCTTTTGAAAAACATGAGCGTGATCTCTTTCAGATACGGGCCTTCGCGGTGGAAGCGAGGATTTCTCGCTACGGTGTACCAGAGGAGAGACCCGGTGTCATCATGCTTGAAGCGTTTGAGCCGGTACGGTCCTGAACCGACAGGGTTGAGGTTGAGGGTGTGCAGCAGCGCTTGCTCCGGCTCCACCGGCTCCCAAAGATGCCGGGGGATGATGCCTTGCGTGAGGTTTTCAACAAAAGGCGCGTAGGCGGTGCGCAAAGTAAAGCGAACAGTGCGAGCATCCACCTTTTCCGTATCCACGCCCTGCCAGTTGAGGCGGAGCGGGCTCTTGTACTGTGCGTTTTGAATGCGCTTTATGGTAAATACTACGTCATCCGTGGTGAGTAGCTCCCCGTCGTGCCAGATCGTGCCTTCGCGCAGTACCACCGTGTACGTCTTGCCGTCTTTGCTGATTTCGTACCGTTCCGCCAGGTCGGGCTGGAGCGCGCCGGATCCATTGTATGTGAATAGCCCGGAGAACATGAGCCGCGCCAGATCCCGGTCCGCGTCCGTGACCGCGTAGATCGGATTGATTGTTTGCGGAGACCCCATGATACCTTCGGTATATGCGCCGCCGACCTGGGGCACGGGCCGCGTGAGCGCCGCATACGCTCTGCCGAGCACGGCGATACCGGAGAGAAGACCGGTGAGCGCCAAAAAAACAAAGAGCCGCTTTTCCCGGCCAGTGAGAATCCGCGGCAGGTACAGGAGCTTGCGGACGGTCAGCATCCGCCAGCGGCGGTTGAGGCGCATGAAGACCGTGAGCATATCCCGTGCGCGCCCGCGAATCATTGAGATCATTGCACGATAACATTAACCGCGGCTCCGGCGAGAAAGAGCAGTGAGAGCGCTATGGTGCCGATAAAGAGCATCCGCTCCACGCCGCGGCGCGTGCGGTAGAATCCAGCGGCCCCGCCAAAGACCGGGGACAAGCCGCCGCCCCGGCGCTGGAGCAGGATCGCGGTCATAAGCAGTATGCTAACCGTGATTTGGAAATAGGTGAGGAGGAGACGCATAACTATATGTATTGTCTACTACGAGGCTAAGCCTCGTAGTAGGGAGATTAGCCCCGATATTATATTAAAAGAAGTAATTGACAATCGCCAACACCGCCGCGATTTCGGCCAGCGTCAGATAGTCGTGCGGCAACGACGGCGCCAGCACCCAGGCGATAATCCACAGCGCCAGCGCATTGACCGCAAATTTCCAGAGGATCTTGATCACGATGGTGATAAATAATCGAGCACTAGTTTGCTGAATAATGTCGTTTATCGCTGCCCCAAACTAAGTTTTTGGGCGTCAGAACTTAGTTTGGGGCAGCGTATGTCCGCGCCGGAGGCAATTTTCATCAACTCGCGTACCTAATTATAGTAGCATAGGTTTCCGTTTGGTACAAACCTGCGGCGCACCTCCTGCGTTCTCTCTCTATGGAGTAGCCAAGAAATCTGTATGAAGGAGGCCAGTGATGTAGTGGCAAGATATTGTTGCAGGTCTTTGTGTGCTGATATACGTTTGGGGTTTTGCGAAGAACAAAAAAATGAGCCGATGTATGCCTTGTGCCTATTTTGTTCTGTTTGAAGTTCCACGTCATACGCCAAGTATCGCCCCGCAGCTCGCGCCACTGGGCTTTTTTCATGCCGCATATCCCTATTGAAGTTCGACTTCAATAGGGATTCAATGGGGAAACTTCGGCAATAACTTCTATAACTTCTGCGGTAAGCTAAGCTTGCGCGGTAAGCTAAGCTTACCGCGCAAACATGCATTGAATATGCAAAGGACGAGCCGCCCTGCTCGCCCGTGAACTGTGGAGGCGCGGAGACAAACACACGAAGCTCGGAGGGAGGGAGACGGAGGCTCCGCCCGTGGATGGCAGGAGAGGTCTTTAGCCAAATGGACTACGGCAGACAGACGGAACACTATATTGTCACGGGCGGAGAACACCGAGGGTTTCCCCCCGAACGAGCGAGTAGTGTTTGTCCGCGCCGCAACATGTGAACGGAGAGTGGGGCAGCGAGGCGACAAGGGCTTGACAGGATATTGGGGTGGGACTATCATGGATATATTCGCGGGCTTTGAGTTGTTTTTCGGCCTCCGGGCCTCTGCCCCGAACGCATACCATAAATACTTCTTGATTTTGCGGTGCTGACGAGTCAACGCAAAAATTAGCATTACCCTTGCAAAGACAAAGGCCTGTTAGGGTTTGTTTTCGTGCGTTTTGTTTTCTTTTGAAAAATATCCGTCCGTTTTTATCATTTTCTCTTTTTTACGGTATGCATAAAAAATACGCGGCGCGATCCGGCAATTCTCACAGCGAGCTGCCCAATCTCGTGGAGGCGCAGCTCGCGTCCTATCAGGGATTTTTCAAGAAAGGACTCCGGGAATTATTTGACGAGGTTTCCCCGGTCCGCGACTTCAGCGAGAAAGAGTTCACGCTGGATTTCACCCAGTTCTATCTGGACGAGCCGAAGTTCAGCGAGGAGGAGGCGCGGAGCCGCAACCTCTCCTATGAGGCGCCGCTGCGTATCCGCGTGCGGCTGACGCAGAAGCGCACCGGGGAGGAAAAAGAGCAGGAGATTTATCTGGGCGACTTCCCGATCATGACCCCGCGGGGCACGTTTGTGGTTAACGGCGTTGAGCGTGTCGTGGTGTCCCAGCTCATCCGCTCCTCCGGCGTATACTTTACGAGCGCCGCTGCCCGCGGCAAGCGGTATTTCGGCGCAAAAATCATCCCCAACCGCGGGGCATGGCTGGAGTTTGAGACCGACGCGGACGGCGCCATGTATGTCAAGATAGACCGTAAGCGCAAGATCGCGGCAACGGCGCTCCTGCGTATTTTCAAACTGACCGATACCACTGCAATCAGCGACATCTTCAAGGACATTGATAACGGCGAGGTGTCCTTTATCAAACGGACTTTAGAGAAAGATCCGACCAAGACAAGCGAAGACGCTTTTATTGAGCTCTACAAGCGCATCCGTCCCGGAGACCTGGCAACGGCGGATAATGCGCGGACACTCATTCAGACCATGTTTAGCGCCGAGCGCTATGACTTGGGCGATGTGGGGCGGTACAAGTTTATCCAGCGCCTCAACCTTCCCAAAGAACACAAAGGCAGGATACTGACGCGTGAGGACTTGATTGCGGTTCTGGGTGAAATCATCCGGCTCAACAACATCGGAGACGCTCCCGCAGACGATATTGATCATTTGGGCAACCGGCGCGTGCGCGGCGTGGGGGAATTGCTACAGAACAAACTCCGCGTTGGGGTGGCTCGCATGGTGCGCATCATCCGCGACCGCATGTCCACATTGGACCCGGCGACGCTGACGCCTGCCCAGCTCATCAACGCGCGGCCCTTTATGGCCTCGCTCAAAGAGTTTTTCACGTCGTCCCAACTCTCGCAATTCATGGATCAGGTCAATCCTTTGTCGGAACTGGAACACAAGCGCCGGTTGTCCGCCATGGGGCCCGGGGGACTCCAGCGCGAGCGGGCCGGCTTTGAAGTGCGCGACGTGCACCCGTCCCACTACGGCAGGATCTGTCCCATCCAGACGCCGGAAGGTCCCAACATTGGGCTCGTGGGGCACCTGGCGGGACACGCCAAACTCAACGAACTCGGTCTCATTGAGACGCCGTACGTCCGGGTGAAGCACGGAAAAGTAACGGACGAGATCGTGTATCTGGACGCGGCATCGGAGGTGAAGTACAACATCGCCCACGCCGGCATTGCGATTGGCGATGGCGGCGCCATTGTAGACGAACGGGTAGAGGCGCGCGTCCACGGGAATCCGTCGGTGGTGGCGCGAGAGCAAGTGGACTTCATGGACGTGTCCCCGCAGCAGGCCATCTCCATTGCGACCAGTTTGATTCCGTTCCTGGAGCACGACGACGCCAACCGCGCCATGATGGGCTCCAACATGTCCCGGCAGGCGGTGCCGTGCGTGCGCGCCACAGCCCCCCTGGTCGGCACCGGCGTAGAGCCGCGCGCGGCACGCGACTCCGGGCGCGTCATCGTGGCGGACCAAGACGGCGTCGTGGAATCGGTGGACGCCCGGCACATCACGGTAAAAGAAAGAAACGGGAAAATCCGCGTGTATCCCTTTGTGTCGTTTCTGCGCACCAACGCATTCACCGCCATCCGCCAATTACCGGTTGCCATGAAGGGGCAAAGGGTAAAGAAAGGCGACGTGCTCGCGGACTCCTCGTCCACGGATCACGGCGAATTGGCGTTGGGGCAAAACATCCTGGTCGCGTTTGTCTCGTGGTTTGGCGCCAACTATGAGGACGCGATTATCCTCTCGGAAAAACTTTTGAAAGATGACCGCTATACCTCGGTGCACATTGAGGACTTCACCTGCGACGTGCGCGACACCAAGCTCGGGGTAGAGGTGACCACGCCCGACATTCCCAACGTCGGCGAGGAAAAACTAAAAAATCTGGATGAGGACGGCGTGGTGCGCATCGGCGCGGAAGTGCGCTCCGGAGACATTTTGGTGGGCAAGATTACGCCCAAAGGGGAATCGGATTTGACGCCGGAGGAAAAATTGCTGCGCGCCATCTTCGGCGAAAAAGCGCGGGAGGTGAAGGATACGTCTCTGCGCGTGCCGCACGGCAAGCGCGGCAGGATCGTGGCGGTGCGGGAGTTCTCGCGCGAGCGGGGGGACAAATTAGAAGCGGGCGTCATCAAGCGCATCCAGGTGGACGTGGCGCAACTGCGGAAAATATCCGTGGGCGACAAGCTCGCCGGCAGGCATGGCAACAAGGGCGTGATCTCCAAGATTTTACCCGAGGAGGACATGCCGCATTTGGAGGACGGCACCCCGGTGGAGATGATTCTAAACCCCATGGGCGTGGCATCCCGCATGAACGTGGGGCAGATCTACGAGACGCACTTGGGATGGGCTGCCAAAAAATTGGGGTATCACGCGGCGACCCCGGCCTTGGCCGGATTTACGGAAGAGGAAATCAAAGAGGAATTACGGAAGGCAGGGCTCCCGGAAGACGGCAAGGTGTGGCTCTATGACGGACGCACCGGCGAGCGGTTTGGCCAGAAGGTGACCGTGGGGTACATCTATGTAATGAAGCTCATCCACTTGGTGGAGGACAAGATCCACATGCGCTCCATCGGGCCCTATTCCCTCATCACCCAGCAGCCCTTGGGCGGCAAGGCGCAGTTTGGGGGACAGCGGTTCGGGGAAATGGAGGTGTGGGCGCTGGAAGGGTATGGCGCGGCGCACACTTTGCAAGAAATGCTCACGATCAAGTCAGACGACGTGCAGGGCCGCGCGTCCACTTATGAGGCCATCATCAACGGAGAAAAGATCAAGGCGCCCAGCATCCCGGCGTCATTCAACGTGCTGGTGAACGAACTCAAGGGCTTGGCGCTCAACGTCCAACTCCTGCCAAAGCAGGCACCCGCGGAGACCGAAGAGATGGAACGCCCCACACTGCCATCGGTGAAAGCCACCCGCGAACGAACAAAAGTAAAGGCGTGAGTCACCAATACAAAAAGCCCCGATACGATCAGGACTTTTTGTGTGGACCCGGCGGGATTTGCACCCGCCTCTCCGCTTACCGAAGACGGAATTCTACTTTATGAACTACGGGCCCGCGGATCCACGGCTGTATCATAAAACAAAAGAAGTCCCTTCTCAAGGACTACTTCTGTCGGTAAGCGGAGAGCCCGCAGTTCATGCAGACCCCGTCTTTAGTTGAATTATAGTCCCGCCTATAGTATTTGTCAATAGCGCTTATCCCCATCATGTTTAGTAAATCAGCTATGCTCAATCCAAAGACCGATGTGAAAAAATTACGAGAGACATGGCAGAAGATTGAAGAGAAGACGCCTCTTGCATCTTCCATTATTTCTTCAAGCGTAATAATAGCGAAATGGATGTTTGTCGGTTTAGTGATTTTTTTGTTGGTAATACTTTTCTTGGATACCATGCAGAGCCCAGCACCAAGATTCCGTTGATCAAAAATAGCGAGTCATTTGCCGCTGGAGCGAACTGTGGAGGCGCTGGCGGCACGGGATAAAACACCAAACGCAGAGCGCAAAATAATATCGTTTGTGTTTTGTAATTTGTGTTTTGTGTTTTGTTTGGAATTTGTAATTTGTGTTTTGTAATTTTTCACAATGATGGACGAACCAACTACTCATCCCAACGATTTTGCGGCTATCGGGTTGCGGCTGGCGTCCCCGGAGGAGATCGTCTCCTGGGGGCATGGCGAGATTGTAAAGCCCGAGACCATCAACTACCGAACCGGCAAGCCCGAGCGCGATGGTCTCTTTGACGAGCGCATTTTCGGCCCCACCAAGGACTGGGAGTGCTACTGCGGCAAGTACCGGCGCATCCGCTACAAAGGCGTGGTCTGCGACAAGTGCGGGGTGGAGGTAACACGCGCCGTGGTGCGCCGCGAGCGGATGGGCTACATCAAACTCGCGTCCCCGGTGAGCCACATCTGGTTTCTCCGCGGGGTGCCCTCCAAAATCGGGCTGCTTTTGGACATGTCGGTCAATGAACTGGAGAAAGTGATCTATTTCGCCGGATACATCGTCACCGCGATTGACGAGAAAGCGCGCGCAAAGACCCTGGAGGAGATAGACCGCGAGTTTAAGATAAAGTCAAAAAATCTGCCGGAAGCGGAGCAGAAGAATCTCCGCGAGATGAAGGACGCGGCGCGAGAAGAGTTGCGCGGACTCAACGTCCACAAAGTGCTCTCCGAGGTGGAGTACCATCGGATGGCGCGCAAGTTCGGCGAGGTATTTGAAGCGTCCATCGGGGCCGAAGCCATCCGCAAAATTTTGGGGAAAATAAATCTGGAGGTACTGGCCACAGCCCTCCAGCGCGACCTGGCCAATCAGACGCCCCTGACTCAGCGGAGAACCCAGCGCAGGATTCAGGCCGCGAGCGACATGCTCCGCGCCAACATCCGGCCGGAGTGGATGTTTCTCACCGTCATCCCCGTGATCCCGCCGGACCTGCGCCCCATGGTGCAGTTGGACGGCGGCAGGTATGCCACGTCCGACCTCAACGACTTGTACCGGCGCGTCATCAACCGCAACAATCGGCTCAAGCGCTTGTTTGAATTGAAGGCCCCGGAGGTGATTACTCGCAATGAGAAAAGGATGTTGCAAGAAGCGGTGGATGCCTTGATAGACAACTCCATCCGCCGCGGCGCCGCTCCCGCGGCGTCCCAGATACAGCGGAGACCCTTGAAATCCCTCGCCGACATTCTCAAAGGCAAGCAGGGGCGGTTTCGGCAGAACCTCCTGGGCAAGCGCGTGGACTATTCCGGCCGCTCGGTCATCGTCGTAGGCCCGGATTTGGAACTGTTTCAATGCGGGCTCCCCAAAAAAATGGCGTTGGAACTGTTCAAGCCGTTTGTGATCCGGCGATTGATTGAAAAAGAGATCGCGCACAATATCCGCGGGGCGGGCAAGCTCATTGAAGATCAGAACCCCAACGTATGGGCCGCGCTGGAGGAGGTGATCGCGGGACGGGCGGTGATGCTGAATCGCGCGCCCACATTGCATCGCCTCGGCATCCAGGCGTTTTATCCGGTGCTCATTGAGGGTGATGCGATCCAGCTGCACCCTTTGGTCTGCCCCGCGTTCAACGCGGACTTTGACGGAGACCAGATGGCGGTGCACCTGCCGCTCACCGATGAGGCCCAGCGGGAAGCGCAGGAGATCATGCTCTCGTCGCGCAACCTCTTGAAGCCCGCGACCGGGGATCCCATCGTCAATCCCACCCAGGACATCGTGCTCGGGTGCTATTTTGCGACGGTCATCCGCGAGGGAAAAAAGGGGGAGGGGAAGATATTCGCGTCCGAGGAAGAGGCGTTGCTCGCCTACGACTTCGGGCACGTGGATTTGCAGGCGCGGATCAAAACACGACTCACGACACACGCAACACGACACCCGAAAGGCGCACCCGAGTTAGTGGAAACCTCGGTCGGCCGCATCCTCTTCAACCGCGTGCTGCCGGACGATTTTCCGTATGTCAATCGGGAACTCCGCAACCGCGACCTGGCGGAGATTGTGACCGGCATTATCAAACGCTACGGCATTGGAGGCACCCCCGAGATTTTGAACCGCATCAAGAAATTCGGTTTTGAATATGCGACGCGCTCGGGCATCTCGTGGGGGATTGATGATTTGCGGCTGCCGTCGGAGAAACCCGAACTCATCCGCGTCGCGCGGGAGGAGGTGGCGGTCATCGTGGATCAGTACCAGCAGGGATTGCTGACGGACAGCGAGCGCTACAACCGCATCGTGGAAGTATGGCAGGGCGTGGTGGATCGGATTACAAAACTCGTACCCGCGACTCTCAACCCCCAGGGCTCCATCTTTAGCATGGTGGATTCCCGCGCGCGGGGATCCTGGACCCAGATCCGCCAGATGGCGGGCATGAAGGGGCTCGTGGTCAATCCGGCGAGCCGCATCATAGAATTGCCGGTGCTGTCCTCATACAAGGAGGGGTTGAACGTGTTGGAGTATTTCATCTCCACGCACGGCGCCCGGAAAGGCACCGCGGACACGGCCCTTCGCACCTCGGCCGCGGGGTATCTCACGCGCCGGCTCGTGGACGTGGCGCAGGATGTCATCGTCATTGAGAAGGACTGCGGAGCCAAGGAAGGACGCGAGATCAGCCGCGCCGGATCCCAGGAAATCAACAAGGGTCTGGGACAGCGGGCGTTCAGCAGAGTGCTTTTTGAAGACGCGCGCGATGCGGACGGAAAAGTGATCGTGAAGAAAGGCGTCATGGTGGGGCATGACGAGGCGAGAATGATCACTGAGGAGAATGTGGAGCGCGTGGTTGTCCGCTCGCCGCTCACCTGCCGGACGCTCCGGGGCGTCTGCCAGGCGTGCTACGGGTATGACCTGGGCAACAATGAGATGGTGCGGATCGGCGAGGCCGTAGGGATTGTCGCGGCGCAAGCCATCGGAGAGCCGGGGACGCAGCTTACCATGCGCACCTTTCATGTGGGGGGCGTTGCCGGCGGCGGGGACATTACCACAGGGCTTCCTCGCGTGGAGGAGATATTTGAAGTGCGGCCGCCCAAGTGGAAGGCCGCGGTCGCGGACGCGGACGGCGTGGTCGCGGAAGTGGCTCTGGAAGGTCGGGAGCGAGTTCTCAAAATCCGGCCGGCAGGGGAAAAGGGGGAACCGCATGAAGTGCGCGCGTCCCAGAACTCCACGGTGCTGGTAGGCCAGGGAGACGAAATCAAGCGGGGCGCCATTCTCACCGAGGGGCACGCGGACTTGAAGGATCTCTTCCGTTTTGCCGGGAAGCAGGCGACCGAGCGGTATATTGTCCGCGAAGTGCAGAAGATTTATTCGCTCCAGGGGGCGCCGATCCACGACAAGCACGTGGAGGTGATCGTGCGCCAGATGTTCGCGCGCGTCCGCATCAAGGACGCGGGCGACACCACGTTCACGCCCGGAGAAGTCATTGAAAAGGACGAATTTCGCCTCACAAACCGTAGGGTGCGCCGCAGGGGCGCCCGGCCGGCAAAAGCGGTGCAACTTTTGATGGGCATCACGCGCGTGGCGCTGTCCACGTCCAGTTTTCTCTCCGCGGCGTCGTTTCAGGAAACCGCGCGCGTCCTCATTGACACTGCGGTGCGCGGCAGAAAGGACGACCTCCGCGGACTCAAAGAAAACGTGATTATTGGTCGTCTTATTCCGGCAGGAACCGGATACCGAAAAACTATTTAGTTCGTCATCACCCCGCATCTTGCTCAAATGTAGGCCTTCTTTGTTTGTTGCCGAAATAAAGGACTTGCCTCATCGCACCATCAAGGGTCGCGCACGCGCGACCCTTTTTTCATTCACTGCAAACACTCTGTTCGATCGAACAGAGTGTTTGCAGTGAAGTGCGTATACCGGTTTGTGTATAAGCGCGGTTGCCATACGCGGGGATTTTTCTTATACTTTTTGGGTATGGCACGGAAAAAGAGTTTGCAGAAGAAGCGGGCAGCGCCGGACGGAGAAGCGCCGGATCAGACGCAGATGTTCGGGGGCGTCGCAGACCACACTAAAAAAGCAATTTTGGCGATCGCGGCCTTCATCGCCGCCATCCTCCTCCTCTTGAGCTACCTGGGCAAAGGTGGGTTGGCGGGCCAGGGGATATACCGGCTGCTCTCCGCACTGCTCGGTAGCGGCTATTTTTTTGCGCCGATCATCTTCGTGCTCATGGGTTTTTCCTTCCTGTTTGGATCCTCGCGCAAACTGGTGGCGCCCACCGCGGTGGGCGGGATTCTGTTCCTCTTCGCGTCGCTCGGCATCCTCAATATCTCTTTCGGCTCCGGCGCCGGCGGCATCGTGGGAGCCGCGGTGAGCGTGCCCCTGCTGCGGCTGTTTGATTTTTGGGCGGGCCTCGTGATTGCCGCTGGAGTATTTCTTATTTCTCTATTGCTGGTTTTTGACATTCCGCTCTGGTGGAAGCGCTACCGTGAAGAGTCCGAGGATGGCGCGCCAATGCCTGACGTGGTACCGCCGGCCCCGCCTGTGGCCCTCCCCGCAGATGCGGACGCGTCTCTTTTGGCCCGTATGGAGGCCGCGATCGCCGCTCGCCTCGGTGCGCATTCCAAAGACGCCCCCCAGGCTGGCGCGACGGAGACGCCCGTAGTGCCCGTGATGCCCGTGCCTGCTGCTGGTACCGCGGACGAAGACACGACAGCGCTCCCGCGCTACCGCGCCCCGCCCACTCGCTACAAGAAGCCGCCGTTTGACCTGCTGCAGGGAGACCGGGGCACTCCGAGTTCCGGCGACATCCGCGCCAACGCCAACATCATCAAGCGCACGCTGGAGAACTTCGGCATCATGGTGGAAATGGGCGAGGTGTCCATAGGTCCCACGGTTACCCAATATACGCTCCGGCCCGCAGAGGGAGTGCGGCTCTCCAGAATCGTGGGGCTCAACAGCAATCTGGCGTTGGCGCTCGCCGCCCCATCCCTGCGGATTGAAGCGCCCATCCCGGGGAAATCCCTGGTGGGTATAGAAGTGCCAAACCGGTCCATTGCGCTGGTCGGCCTCCGCGCGCTCATTGAGCACCCGTCATTTCAGGAACTCCCCCAGCCCCTCATGGTGGCGCTGGGCCGGGATGTTGCGGGCTCCCCGGTCTACGCCGACTTGGCGCGCATGCCCCATCTTTTGGTCTCCGGCTCAACAGGCGCCGGCAAATCCGTTTCCATCCATTCACTCGTGGCATCCCTCCTCTATCACAATGGTCCCGAGATCCTGCGTTTTATCATGGTAGACCCCAAGCGGGTGGAACTTTCCGTATACAATAACATCCCGCATCTCCTGACCCCGGTCATTACGGATGCGCAAAAAACGATCCGGGCGCTCCGGTGGGCTACCAAAGAAATGGACCGGCGCTACGACCTTCTGTCCGGCACGCACACGCGCGATATTGCGGGCTACAACGTGGGCGTTGCCAAGGGAGCGGACCGGGAAGTGCTGCCCTACATCGTCATCATCATTGACGAGCTCGCGGATTTGATGGCGGTGTATCCGCGCGAAGTGGAGGGATCCATCATACGCCTCGCGCAGATGGCGCGCGCGGTCGGCATCCATCTCATTATGGCAACCCAGCGCCCGAGCGTGGAAGTGATCACCGGCCTCATCAAGGCCAACATCACCTCCAGGATCGCCTTTCAGATGGCGTCCCAGGTGGACTCGCGCACTATTTTAGACAACGCGGGAGCGGAGAAGCTGTTGGGCAACGGCGATATGCTCTTTCTCGCCGGCGACTCGGGACGCCCGCGCAGGATCCAGGGCGCCTACGTATCCGAGCAAGAGGTCAAGCGCGTCGCGGCCTTCCTGCGGGACGGGGCGCCGGCGCCCGAGTATGCGGCCGAGGAAGATCTGTTCTCCGGAAAAATCGAGGAGAGCGGGGATGGGCGCGGAGACGATACGGAGTACGGCGACGACGATCCGCTTTATGGCGAGGCGCAAGCGCTCGTCGTGGATGCGGGCAAGGCCTCGGCCTCGTATCTCCAGCGGCGCCTCCGCGTAGGGTACGCGCGCGCCGCACGGCTCCTGGACATGATGGAAGCAAAAGGCGTCGTGGGTCCTGCGGACGGGGCAAAACCGCGAGAAGTGTACGGCAAGAGTCCATCGGACAACGCAGCTGATGTTTTGGAGAATTGATGCGCGTTCAGATTTTATTGCGTAGCGCATAAAGCGTAACGCATAACCCGTAGCGCGACTCTTGCGTTCTGCGTTACGCGTTATGCGCTACGGGTTATGCAGTTCTCCGATGTATGGAATCAACACTTGGCACCGAATTACGGCAGCGGCGAGAGGCGCTCGGCATGAGTATTGATGACCTTGCGCGCGAGGCGAAGGTCGCCGCGCGAGATATCAGAGCCCTGGAAGAAGGCCAGTGCCAGGTATTTCCCGCCAAGGTGTATGCGCAGGGTGCCTTGCGCCGGATAGGCAGGGTGTTCGCGCGCGACGGCGCCGAGGCGCTCATGGAGGCGTTCAATCGCGAGTGGGCGGCGGGGAGCGCTGGCGCAGCGGGCCCGGCTGGGGAGGCGCCACGGCGCCGCCCCAGCGCCGGAATCCGCCTCACCCCGCGGCGTTTGGGCGCCGTCGCCGCAGCCGCGTTTTCTCTTTTCCTCCTCGGATTCTGGGGCATGCGGCTCTCCGCCTTCACGCTATCTCCGGCGCTCTCGGTGGACAGCCCCCGCGACCACAGCCGCGTCTCCACCCCCACCATGGAGGTCAGGGGTACCACGGAAAAAGAGAGCCGTTTGACAGTCAACGGCCGCGAGATTACCATTGACGAGCGCGGTGCCTACAGAGAAAATATAGAATTGCCGTTGGGCACGAACCGTCTGGAATTTGTATCTGAGAGCAGGTTTGGCAAGACGAGTCGGGAGGTGAGATACGTATTCGTGGAATAATGAAAAATTGAAAATGAAAAATGAAAATGTAAAATGTAAAATTATGCACCCGCGGGTGCCTGCCGAAGTTTTTCATTTTTCATTTTAACTTTTTCGTTCCTCTATGGCGGAAAAACCAGCGGAAAAATTGGACAAATCAAAACTCCTGGAATCCACGGTCAAGGAGATTCAGGAAAAATACGGCGAGGGGGCGATCATGAAGTTGGGCGAGGTGCAGAAAGTGGACGTGGACGTCATCCCCACGGGCTCCATCTCCATTGATACGGCGCTCGGCGTGGGCGGCGTGCCCCGCGGGCGCATCATCGAAATCTTTGGCCCGGAATCGTCGGGCAAGACGACCCTGTCCTTGCATATCATCCGGGAAGCGCAGCGCAAGGGCGGCATGGCGGCCTTTGTGGACGCCGAGCACGCGCTGGATCCAGAGTACGCGCGCCGGATCGGCGTCCGGGTGGATGACCTCCTCATCTCCCAGCCCGACAACGGGGAGCAGGCGCTGGAGATCGTGGAGTCGCTGGTCCGTTCCAGCGCGCTGGACGTCATCGTCGTGGATTCGGTGGCGGCACTCACCCCGCGCGCGGAGATAGAAGGGGAGATGGGGCAGCAGCACGTGGGGCTCCAGGCGCGCCTCATGTCCCATGCCCTGCGCAAGCTCACCGCCATCGTCTCCAAGAGCCGCGCCGTCGTCATTTTCATCAACCAGATCCGGATGCAGATAGGGGTCTTTTACGGCAATCCGGAAACCACGCCGGGCGGCAAGGCGCTCAAGTTTTACTGCTCGGTCAGGATTGACATCCGGCGCGCGGCGCAGCTCAAGAAAGGCGATGAGATCATCGGCAACCGCACGAAAGTGAAAATCGTGAAAAACAAAGTGGCCCCGCCGTTTCGCACCGCGGAGTTTGACATCTACTATAACGAGGGCATCTCTACGGAAGCGGATATCATCAACACGGCGCTCGTCCTCGGGATCGCAAAAAAAACCGGCAATACGCTCTCCTATGATTCCATCAAACTGGGGGTCGGCATGGATGCCGCCAAGAATTTCTTGAAAGAGAATCCCAAAGTCGGCGATGAAATTGTCAAGAGAATCCGCGAGGCGCAGAAAAACGGCGGCGAGCATAGCGCATAACTCGTAACGCGTAGCGCGATACGTCTCGCGCTCTGCGTTATGCGCTACGGGTTATGCATTGCGCGACTATCGCGTCGTAAACGGGATGAGCGCCAAATACCGTGCGCGCTTTACTGCCGCGGCAAGTTTTCGCTGATGGCGCGCGCAAAGACCCGACTTCCTACGGGCGTAGATCTTGCCCTGCACGCTCATGAATGATCGCAGCGCCTCGGCGTTTTTATAGTCAATGACGTCGCGATTGGTGGTGCAATAGACGCACTGCTTTTTTGCTTGCTGCATATAATCCGATGCGCGTAGCGCATAACGCGTAGCGCGACCATTACGCTCTGCGTTACGGGTTATGGGTTATGCGCTATGCGTTATGGGTTATACAATCAAAACGGTATATCCTTCACGTCAATTTCTTCTCCGTCCTCCGGCAGTTCAATGATGGGAGTGGGCTCCGGTGTCTGCACCGGCTGGGGATGTCCCGCATCCCCGCCCGCTTGCATCCGCTGTCCCTGCGGTTTTGGCCCCAGCTGGATTTGCTCTGCCACGATCTCGGTTCTGAAGTGTTTGGCACCCTGCGGGTCCTGCCAGGAGCGCGTCTGCAGACGCCCCTCCACGAGGATGGAGCTCCCTTTGTGGAGATACTGCGTGATGATCTCGGCCTGGCGTCCCCACGCCACCACACTGTGGAACTCCGCCTGTTCCTGTTTCTGGCCCGACTTATCGGTGTATCGCCTGTTGGTGGCCACTCCGAACGAGCATACCGCCTGTCCCGACTGGGTCTGGCGAAGTTCAGGATCGCGAGTGAGATTGCCGAGGATGAGGATTTTGTTGAGAAACATGCCAATGTGATTAAAATTTACGAGCTCAATGCGAAGTAAATTTTACTATCACATTGAGCATCCCCCACCGTGCCTTGTGCAGAAAGTATCTGGAGCAATTACTCCAGTCCCGTTCCTGCATATAGTCACCAGTGTGTACTGCACAAAGCACGGTGGGGGATGAGGTTTCGTATTCAAAATTTCTTCGGCGGATGCCTTGAAATTTTGAACGAAGCCCTTATTTCCCGAGTATTTCCTCCAGTTTCTTGTCCAGCGCTTCAAAGTCAAGTTTCTCTCCGGCATCCTCTTGTTCGCGCGGTACTGCCGGGGTCTGTGGTCCTGCTGCGGGAATGGCACGGCCCGCGCCCGCGTCATACGTCCGCAGCAGGGGGCGACGCGTCTCAATTTCTTCTTCCACGACGAGGTGGCGGAGTACCGACATCTCTTTTGTTTTCTTGTCAATGGATGCGATGGCCGCAGGGAGTGCTGCAAACGTAGTCCACCCGAAGTAGGCGTTGCGCTCTTTTTTCACCGCGTAGGCGAGCCGGCGCTTCTTGGCCGTCTCCACGCGCCGGATAGCGCCCTTCTCTCCCTCAATCACCGCAGAGAGTTTTCCCGCTATTCCCAACGTCTCCCCTTCCGTCAGGGAAGGGGACAGGAGATACGCCAATTCATAGTTCTTCGCCTCGGAGTCCATACTATGAATGATACCAGACCCACATACCCTCCACAAGGTTGACTTTTTATCTGATATATGATCTACTTGACACACCGTGATACCCTAAATTCACCCCTCAATCCGAACACTGCGCTGTATGAATCATACCCGCCGCC
>ERZ1292623.2301-Hain-H51-01um-R1-2301-length-17296-cov-11_pt1 | contig 17296 bp, 38 predicted proteins | sample MGYA00564398_ERZ1292623 | MGnify/ENA primary metagenome ERZ1292623 (study PRJEB36523, sample SAMEA6512633) | groundwater metagenome | collected 2019-01-07 | study: AquaDiva: Metagenomics assemblies of 32 groundwater samples | reverse complement strand
GTCAGTTTTAACTGACAGGTTCAGAAATGCTTAATTCTGTTATCAAAAAATTTTAGGTTAACTAATGGATTGGCCAGAAATTAATAAGTAAATAAGTTAGATTGTAGAGAATTTAGCTCGCAACTATTAGCTCGTTAGTAATAACTATTATTAACAAAGCAAAAGTAAATAATAATAAAGCAGAGATAGATAATAACTTATTTTATGTATATTAATAATCAACGAGAATAAAAAACTAAATAAATAAAAATATAAGATGAGGCACGGACACATTAGACACGGAAGCTTACAATTTTATCCTAGGAAAAAAGCCAGCAAGATTTTACCTAGAGTTAACTGGAGTTCTTTTTCTAGAAAAGATCCAGGATTACTAGGATTTATAGGATATAAAGTTGGAATGGCAAGTGCTTATGTTAAAGACAACACTCCAAACTCTCTAACAAAAGGAAAAAGAATTACCATCCCAACTACGATAATAGAGTTTCCAACAGTAAAAGTTTTATCAGTTAGATTTTATAAAGACAATAATTTGATAGGAGAAATCTTAAATCAAAATTTAGACAAAGAATTAAAAAAGAAAATTAAACTTCCTAAACAAATAAAAAATAAAATTGATTTTGATAAAGATAAAGGAAAATATAATGATATTAAAATAATTATTTATTCTGAAGCTAAGAAAACAGGAATTAAAAAAACTCCCGATATTGCTGAAATTGGACTTTCTGGAACTATTGAAGAAAAAACAAATTTTGTTAAAGAGAATTTAAATAAAGAAATAAGAGTTGTGGATTTTTTAAATAAAGAATTTTTAAAACATGGTTTAGTTGATGTTAGAGGAGTAACAAAAGGAAAAGGCTTCCAAGGATCAACTAAAAGATTTGGATTAAGCTTACAAGCCCATAAAACTGAAAAAGGAATAAGAGGGCCTGGATCTGGAGGACCATGGCATCCTGCAAGAGTTGAATTTACACAACCAATGGCTGGTCAGATGGGTTATTTTACTAGGATTGTATATAATAATAAAGTTATTTTTATTTCTGATATTAAAGACAGAGATATTAATCTTACACAAGGCTTTAAAAATTTTGGGAAAATAAAAAACGACTACGCTTTAATTTATGGAAGTGTTCAAGGTCCAGCAAAAAGACAATTAATTGTAACCGTTTCCTTAAGACCCTCAAAAGATCAAATTAAAAAAAATTATGAGTTTATTGAGTTGAGATGAAATGAGATCTAAAATTAACAAAAATAAAGTAAGAAAATATTGTGAAGAGATTTTTCCTAAATTGATTTCTGAACTTGAAGAAAGGCTACCTAGACTAGAAACACTAGAACCAAAGTTTTGCCAAAACATTTATTTGCAAGAAGTGGATCTTGCATTCACTTTTAGAAATTCTTCTGGTTATTATGCATATGAACATCAAAGCAGAGAATTAAGAGATAATTTGGAAAAGATGTCTGAAATTATCGGTCAATCAGCAGAAAAATATGGCCTTATAATCTCTAAAAATCATGATAAAGTTTCTCATAGAGGATTTTTCGCATATATCTTTAAACCAAATTATGCAGAATTTGTAACTAAAAAATAAAATGAAAATCCCAATTTTAAACATCAATGGAGAAAAGATAAAAGAAATAGAGACAGAATTATTCGAAGAACCAGTAAGAGAAGATATTATTTTTAAAGTTGTTGAAGCTGAAAAGATGAATAATAGAGCAGAACATCCTTATTCTACAAAGCTTTATGCTGGAATGAACAGATCTGCCTCTGGAAATGTTAGACATAAAAGACATTCGTGGAAATCTGATAGAGGAAGAGGGCTTGCGAGAATACCAAAAAAAGCTTTTTGGAGAAGAGGAACTCAATTTTCATGGGAAGGAGCCATAGTGCCTTTTGCAAGAGGAGGTAGAAGAGCCCACCCCCCAAGCGGACTTTATAAAATAAAAAAAATAAATAAAAAAGAGTTAGAAAAAGCACTTTTATCAGCACTAAGTTATATTTCTAATTTTGAAGAGCTAAAGAAAAAATATACTTCCTTAGAAAATAAAGAAATTAACATCAAATTACCATTAGTTGTTAATAGCACGATTTTTCAGCTAAACACAAAAGAATTTTTTGAAAGCCTAAAAAAAATTTTGGGTGAATTATACAAAATAGCCATACAAGAAAAGACAGTTAGAGCTGGAATTGGAAAAATGAGGGGCAGGAAATATAAAAAAAATGCTGGATTATTGTTTGTTGTAGGCAATAATGAAGATAAAAAAATTAAAGGAATTGAAATTATTAAAGTTAAGAAATTAATGGTAAATGATTTAGCTGAAAACGGAGCAAGATTAACTTTGTTTAGTGAAAAAGCTGTCAAAGATCTCGAAGGACTATTTGAAAAAAATAAAAATAATGAAGAAAAAAATGATAATTAATAATATAATAAAACCAGATAACAAGAAGAACAGATTGATTATAATTGGGTTTAGTAAGAAGAGAGAACAAGATAGCAAGAAGAGCTCCAGCCAATTTAATTTTTATAATATTACTAATATAATAAATAAAAATCCACCAAACAGAGGGGGAAAAAATGCTTAAACTAGTTATGTCTGAAAAAGCAGTTAGGCTAATTGAACTTAATAACACCTTGGTTTTTAAGACAGATATGAGGAAATCAAAAGATGAAATTAAAAAAGAAATTGAAAATATGTTTAATGTTAAGATAGATAATGTCAATAGTTTAATAAGAAAAAATGAAAAATATGTTTATGCTAAATTAAATGCAAGGAATCCTGCGATTGACGTTGCTACTAAGCTAGGAATGATTTAAGATGGAAACTAATATTCGTTTTGATAATCTTTATTTTAAAAAAAATATAGAATTATTAGAACAGGCGATTGATGGAAATATTGAAATGAAAAAAAGAGTTATAACTCCTTATCAAAATGAAGAAATTAAAGTATTAGAAATAAAAATCCCTCAATTAAAATACTCAGATTTAATAGTAGAATGGTGGAATAGAAAGATAATATTGATTCGAGCAATTAATAATGTAGAGGCTGTCAGAATCTATCAAGGCAAACAATCATGGTATATGCTACTAAATAAAAGCGATGGAAGATATTATCATTATTTTAATAAATTATTAGAAGAAGCTAATTTATAAAATGGGAAAAAGAATATATTCGCAAGCAAGAGGAAAAGGAAGTTTAACATATAGAGTTAGACCAATAGCTTATAGATATAAAATTAGTTATCCTAGTTTAAGCATAGAAGGTATGGGCAAGGTTATCAGATTAATTAACTCTCTTGGGCATACGGCCCCTCTTGCTGAGATTGAGATTGTTGATATTAGAAAAGAAATAAAAGACAAAAATAAAAAAATAAGATTTTTCGTGCCTGCTGTTGATGGTATTTATGAGGGAAAGGAAATTTATATTGGAAAAAGACCCGAAAACAAAATTTTTGAGATAGGGGATATTTTAAAACTAAAAGACATTAAACAAGGAACTTCTGTTTTTAATGTCGAAGCTTTTCCTGGCGGCGGCGGAATATATTTTAGAAGTTCTGGAAGTTTTGGAGTTATAACAACAAAAGACGATAAAATTGATATACAAGTTAAAAGAAGAAAAATAAAATTGAATGAAAATTGCAGGGCAATTATAGGTATCGCTGGTGGAGATGGAAGAATAATGAAACCTTTTGTTAAAGCTGGGAAGAAATATCATAAAATGAAATCTGTAGGAAGAAAGTGGCATAGAACCTCTGCAGTAAAAATGAATATTGTAGATCATCCTTTTGGAAGCGGTAGAGGAAAAAGAATCAAAAGCAAAATAGCAAAAAGAAATGCTCCTCCAGGAGCAAAAGTTGGCCATATAAGACCTAGAAAAACTGGAAGGGGGAAGGGAGTTTTAGTATGATAGCATTAAAAATAAAAAATTAAAAGAAAAATGCATATAAAAATTAAAACAAAACCAATAATAAAAATTAATAATAAGCTAGAAAAGCTAGAACAGATATTCTCGTTTAATAGGTTTACTATTACTAATCAAGTAAAAAAAACTAAACAAATAAACCCAAAAGAAAAATAAAAAATGCCAGAACAAAATTACGAAATAAAGAAAAAAGAATTCACTTATAGAGGTAACTCTCTAGAGGAATTAAAAAAAATGGACATTAGAGAATTCGCAAAATTATTGAAAAGCAATGAAAAAAGAACTATATTAAGGCAATATGACAAGATACAGAAATTTGTTATGATATGTGAGAAAAAAATTGAGAATAAAAAACTTATAAGGACTCATTTAAGAAGCCTCATTATTGTTCCGCAATTGATTGGCATGAAAATACATATTCATAATGGCAAAACATTTGTTCCTATTCAGATTGAAAAAGAAATGTTGGGTCATAGACTAGGAGAATTTTCAGTTACTCGATCTAAAGTTAAACATGGTGCAGCTGGAATCGGCGCTACGAGATCTAGTGCATCTAAATCTGTAAAATAAAATGGAACGACCGACACACACAGCACTGCAAGCACATGTACCGCTTATTCATAAAAATACTCATATTGAAAAAACAATGAAAACCGAAGAAGAAAAAATTGAAAAAAAATCAGATGCCACAAAAGAAAAAACCAAAGAAAAAAAAGAACCTAAAGTAGAAATTAAAAAAGAAATTAAAAGAGCAAAAAAAACAGAAGCTGTAGTCAAAGGCGAGGATTTAAGGATTTCTACAAAACAGGCGGTTGCTGTTTGTAATTTTATCAGAAATAAAGAAATTGATAACTCTATCAGAGATCTTGAAAAAGTCAAAAAAATAGAAATTGCCATTCCAATGAAAGGAGAAATACCGCATAAAAAAGGAATTAGTATCGCATCTGGAAGAGGAAGGTATCCTATAAATGCAGTTAATGAATTTTTAAAATTATTAAAAAGCTTAAGAGCAAACGCAATTTATAATGGGCTAGAATTAGAAAAATTTAAAATTTTTTGCATGGCTAACATTGCTTCTAAACCAAATAAAAGGTTTGGACAGGGGAGATTTAAGAGAAGTCACGTTTTAATTAAATTAACGCCTGCTGGTAAATTTAAATAATAAAAATGGCGGAAGAAAAAAACATAACAGAAAAGGAATGCAAAGATTTTGCCTGCCCAAAACATGGCAGTATTAGTCTTAGAGGCAGAAGTTTTTATGGAACCGTAACAAAGAAATTTCCAAAAAGAGTTGTAATAGAATTTGAAAGGACAATTTTTGTCAGAAAATATGAAAGATATGCCAAGAGAAAAACAAAACTTCATGCAAGACTTTCTGATTGTATGTCAAAAGAAATCAATGTTGGAGATTACATTGAAATTAAAGAATGCAGGCCTATTAGCAAGATAATTCATTTTGTTGTTGTTGAGAAAGTTAGAAAGGAAAAAAATAAACAAGGAGAGAAGGAAAATGAAAATAAGTAAGGAATTTAAAATGTTTGGAGAGATGGTTGATTCGGTCTATAGTAAATTAGACCCTGCTAAACAGAGTAATAGTTTTGAATTTGTAGAAGCATATTATTTACTTACTAAGATGATAATTAATGCTTTTGAAACTTACATATTATCAACAAATAAAGACCACTACTTTTTATTAACAGAAATAATAAGAAATAAAATAGATAATGAATTTCAGAAAATTTCTTCTAAGTTTGAAAATAAATCTTTGGAGGAGATGATAAAATGAAAGGCGTTGGAGCAAAAATAACCAGAGGATTGAATTTAGGTAGCATGGTTTTATCTAGTGATAATAGTGGAGCAACTGTTGTAAGAATAGTTAGTGTTAAAGGTGGAAAAACAAGACGAGGCAGGCAACAATATGCCAAAGTCGGAGATTGGGTTAAAGTATCTGTAAGAAAAGGAAACTATGAAATTATTGGAGAGGTTTTTGATGCAGTTGTAATAAGGCAGAAAAAGCCATATAGAAGAAAAACCGGAGAGAGAGTTGCGTTTACAAATAATGCCGTTGTTTTATTAAAAGACGATAAAGGAAATACAAAAGGCACTCAAATTAAAGGACCAATAGCCAAAGAAACAGCAGACAGATACCCCTTTGTAAGTAAAATCGCTAAATTTGTGATGTAAAATGAAAGACATAAAAAAATTATTAATAAGAGAAATAGAATCTTGTATCAGAACCCTAGAGGCATATATCAATGATGAAGAAGTAACTATAGTTACTCCCTCAATAGTTGTTGATGATGGACATGATCAGAGCATCGTAGAAAGAAAAGGCAGGGTTTCTTATAATGATGTACAGATGACAGATGAAGCCTTTAAGAATTATTGTTCTGGCCTGATGGGATTATCTTTTAATCCAAGGCTTTATGCAGAAAAATATGCCGATTTAAGAGATAAATGCGATAGGATTTTTGATGAAAGAAAAACATGAAAATGAAAAAAGAAATTAATAATTTAATGATAAAAGAATTAAAAAATCTTGGAGATTACTCTAAAAAAATAAGAGAAATAGTTAAACAAGGAATTGTAAGTGAAAGATTTGGAAGTTATTTAGAAGAATTATGTCTTATAAATTTTATGTCAATAGAATCAACGGCTTTTGCTCAACAAAGTGATATTGAGCATGTTGGAAAAAGCCTTGCTGATTATGTACTAAGTCTAAATAGAATTGCTTCTATTTATTTTAACCCAGATTTTTTAGAAAATGGAATTCCTGATTATTACCAATCTTTATATGATTTAGCTAAAAAAAGATATAAAGAAACTGTTGATGATTGTGTAAACATATTGGAGTCTTTAAGATGAACATGGAAGATTTAATTAATGCTGCTAGAAAGGAAAACTGGGAGTTTGTAGATGAAAAAATTCCTAAGGTATGTAATGACGTTAAAGTTCAAGATAAGGCTCTGAAATTATTAGCAGATAAAAATGAGAACATTAGAGATTTGGGAGCAAGCATATTAGAAAAAGCAAGAATAGATTCAGATAGATTTTCAAGAATGAGAAGTCCTCTAGTAAGAGTTATGAGAAATGATGATCATATTTATGTTAAATATCGTGCTGCTTTCGCTCTAGCCAATCATGAGCCTGGAGAATATATGCAAGAAGTTTTAGAATTAATTAAACAAGCATCAAAAGACAAAGCTGTAAGCGAATTTGCCAAGAATTATTTAAGGAGATTAAAACAATGAAAAAAAAATTTAGCGTTAAATGGAAGGCAAGCAAGCAACCTAGAAAGCAGAGAAAGTATAGGCATAATGCCAGTTTGCATATTAGAAGAAAGATGATGAGCGTTAATTTAAGCAAAGAACTGAGAAAAAAATATGGGATGAGAAATTTTCCAGCAGTTAAAGACGATTTAGTTAAAGTATTAATAGGGGAGTTTAAAGATAAAACAGGAAAAGTGAGCATAGTTAATTTAAAAAAATTAAAAATAACAATTGATGGAATTTATAGAACCAAAAAAGATGGAACAAAAATTCCAGTTAAATTTGACCCGTCAAAATTACAAATTAAAGAATTAAATTTAGAAGATAAAAAAAGAAAAGAAACTCTTGAAAGAAAAAATATTATTTCCAACAAGGAGCAAACTACAAAAGATCAAAAATTAATCATTAATAAAAATAAATCTAATAAATAAAATGTATCTTAAAAGACAAAATATTGGAAAATTTTGGCCAGTTCCAAGGAAAGGAACAAAGTATTTAGCTGTAAGCACGCACGACCAAAAAAATTCTATTCCGCTGATAGTTGTAGTAAGAGAGGTTTTAGGGCTAGTTAGGACTAAAAAAGAATTAAAAAGCCTACTAAAAGAAAAGAAAATTAAAATTAATGGAAAAGTTATTACGGAACCAAATTATCCTCTTAAGTTATTTGACATTCTTTTATTAAATGACAACCATTACAGAATTAGTTTATCTAAACATAAAAAAATAATGTTAGATAAGATTTCTGACAATTTTGATAAGAAGACTATAAAAATTACTGGAAAAAAAATAATTAAAGGAAATAAAATTCAACTAAACTTAATTGATGGAAGAAATGTTATTTATAATGAAAAAGCCGAAGTTGGAGACTCTGTCATTTTTAATTTTAATAATAGAAATATTGAAAAAGTAATTAAGATGGAAGTTGGGAAAATAGGATTTATTATAAAAGGCAAGCATATAGGTCAAAAAGGAAAAATTGAGGAGATTATTGAAAGAGGCGGTAAAAAACTTGCAAAAATTAACATTGGTAAAAAGATAAATGTTTGGGTTAAAAATATAATTGCGATGGAGAATTAAAATGGAACTAATACAAAACCAGAAAATTCTAGATGATAATAAACAAGATATTATGGTAAAAAAATTAGCTAAAAAAGCAACAGAAATTCAAACTACCGATAGTAAAAAATTATCAAAACTAAGAAATGAAAACAAAATGCAAAATAAAATGCGAGATGTTGAGATAGAGAAGTTAGTCCTGCATTGTGGAGGAATAGATGATAAACTAGAAAGATCTATAAAATTATTGAAGAAAATAACTGGCGAAAAGGTTTACATCAAAAAATCTACAAAAAGATTTCCAGAATTTGGAATTAGTCCTGGGAAACCAAGTGGATGCAAGGTTACAATCCGCGATAAAAATAAGATACACGAACTATTAAAAAGGTTTTTTTCTGCCCTTGACAACACAATAAAAAAACAGCAAATAACTGAAAATCAGTTTTGTTTTGGGATTAAAGAATATATTGAAGTGCCGGGATTAGATTATGAAAGAGATATTGGTATTTTGGGCTTTGAAGTAAGAATTATTTTTAAAAGAAAAGGGAAAAGGGTTAAATTTAAAAAAATTAAGCGAGGAAAATTGCCCAAAAAACAATTTGTTACTAAAGAAGAGATTGTTAATTTTTTAAGTAAAAATTTTGGAGTTGAAATTGTGTAAAATGCTGGAAGAAAAAACTGGAATTAAACAAGTCAATGTAGAAAAATTATGTGAATTAATAATGAATAGTCAAGTTAAAATCGAAGATAGATTTAGGTTAGCTGGAAGTTTTTCTTGGGCGACTTATTTATATACCATAGAAATAGTTTACGAAATTTTTCAAAATCGTACTGCAGATACTATTGTTTATAGTATATCTGAAAGGGTTATTGATGATGTAATCCAAGAAAATAGATATATGGCAGAAGGGAAGTATGTTGTTCAACTAGCTTCTCATAAAAAGGGTTCTAAAGATTATCATAAACTATTGGAGGAAATAAAATGACGGCCAGCGACTGGAGAAAGATGTTAAAACAGCTTGCAAACAAGCCTGCAATTAGAGCTAAGTATCTAAAACATAATAAACCGAAAGAAAGAGGCGCGGGAATAGCTAGGAGAAAATGTGAGAGATGTGGAAGATTTGGCGCAATGATAAATTCTTACAGATTAAATTTATGCAGGCACTGCTTCAGAGAAATTGCTGAAGAGCTTGGATTTAAAAAATATTCTTAAAATGAGTCAAGATATTGTGGCTGATGGATTGAACGAGATAATGAATGCTAAAAGAGCAAAAAAAACAGAAGTAAACATAAAAAAGCATTCAAAATTACTTAGAAGTATATTAGATATTGCAAAAGAATCTGAATATTTAGATTATAAAATTCAAGATAGTGAGTTAAAGGTTAAAATAATAAATCTGAATATGATTAAAGTAATTAAACCAAGGTATACAGTTTCTGTTAAAAAAATTAAAGTTTATGTAAGAAGATTTTTGCCAGCCAAAAATTTTGGTTTTATTATAGTCTCCACTAATAAGGGGATAGTTAAACACAATGAAGCTGAAGAACAAAATTTAGGAGGATGTTTAATAGCATATATGTATTAAAATGGCCGAAGAAAATATTAGTAATTTAAAACAAAAAAAAGCCAGTAAAGCTGAAATAAACCCGAGTGCTATTAAGATTAATAAAGTTGAAAAAAATGACGCAGAGAAAAAATTATATGAAGAAATAGAGATACCGAAAGAAATCTCTGTTGAGATCAGAGAAAATTTTTTAATTATTAAGAAAAATGACAAAGAATTGAAAAGAAAGCTAAATGATTTAATTAATTTTAAAATAGAAGGAAATAAAATAATTCTAAGTTCTGAGAGAGATAGAAGAATTGAAAAAAGACTTTTTGGAACATTTTTAGCCCATATTAAAAATATGATTAACGGACTAATGAATGGATTTGTCTATAAACTACAGATTGCAAATGTTCATTTTCCAATGAATGTCACTTACAACAAAGAAAAAAATGTGATTATTGTTAAAAACTTTTTAGGGGAAAAGAAAGACAGAATAATAAAATTGGTTCCTGATGTTGAAATTAAAATAGATAAGGACATTGTGGAATTAAAAAGTTTTGACATAGAAAAAGCTGGGCAGATAGCAACTAATATTGAAAAAGGGACTAAAATAAGAAATAAAGATAAGAGAATATATCAAGACGGAATTTTCATAATTGAAAAACCAGGGAGGGTTTATTTGTAATGGAAATTGAGTTAATTAGAAATAACAATATTAGTTTAGAATCTTTTGAAGAAGGAGATATTTTAGATTTTGGAGAGAGAAGTAAAGAGTTGATTGTATTCACAATAAAAAAAAGCGGACTACAAACAACCAAATACTTAGAAGAAAAAATTTACGCTTCTGGTTATCTATCAAACAGTAGGCATTTTGTTGATTTAAAAAAACCAACCGCCGTGGAAGTTAGAGAATATCAAAAGGAATATTCTTGTTATCATAATAAACTAATGAAAGCAGGTTTTTTCTAACAACATGGCAAAAAAAACAATATTTAGAGTGGTTGATTCACATAAATATTCAAAATTAGGATTAAGAAGAAAGAAAAAAGTAACTTATAGAAAACCCAGAGGTAGAGACAATAAAATAAGGTTAAATATGAAAGGAAAACTTAGAAAAGTCAAGGTTGGATTTAAAAGCAATAAAGAAGAGAGAGGGCTAATAAAAAAAAATGGTCAAAAGAAAATTCCATTTATGATTTATAATATTGAGGATTTAAAAAAAATTAAAGAAAAGAATATCGGAATAGTAGCTAATATAGGCGACAAGAAAAAGAAAGAGATTTCTGAATATGCCATTTCTCATAAAGTTAATTTATTAAATCTTAATCCCAAAAAATTTTTAGCTAATCTTGATAAAAAAAAGAAAAAAACAAAAGAAGAAAAAATTGAGAGAGAACAAAAAAAAGAGGTTAAGAAAAAAATTATTGAAGAAAAAAAAGAGGAAAAATTAAAAGATAACACTGAAAGACTAGAAGAGAAAATTGAGGAGAAGACTGAATCAAACATAAACGAATCTAATAAAATTATCCAGGAGATTGAAAAATAATTGATAATATGAACAAAGAAAAAATCGAGCAAACTTATAAAAAACTTTTTGAATCAGTTCATAGAGATGATTATAAAGAAGCTTTAAGAATTAATCAACTAATTTATGAAGATACATACATGGAATATGAAAAATTATTAGATCGTAAAAAAAATTCGTTACCAGATAAAGAAATGATAATAGTTAATAGATCAATAAGTTTATGCAAGGAGAACTTAGAAAAAATGTTATCAAATGCCCAAAGAATTCAAGAACTAAAATTATCAAAAGATAAAAATGGAACTCAATAAGAAAAAGATGCTTGCTGCAAGGGTTTTAGGCGTTGGAAAAAATAGAATCTTCTTTAACCAAGCAAATTTGGCTGAGATAAAAGAAGCTATCACAAGACAAGACATTAAAACATTATATCAAGAAAAGATAATAGCGATTAAACCAGTTAAAGGGAGAAAAAAAGTAAGAAGAAGAAAAACTAAAAGAGGGGCTGGAAAAATTAAAATGAAGATTAAAAATAGAAAAAAAGAATACGTAAAGATAACTAGAAAATTAAGGAAATATTTAATTGAATTAAAAAATGCCTGGGTTGTTGATAAAGAGCTATATAGAAGATTAAGAAAAAAAATAAAAATGAAAGAGTTTAAAAGCAAATCTAATTTTAGAGACTATTTAAATAGCATTGGAATAAAAACAGATAAGTTTGTTAAACAAATATATCAAGCCGAAAAAGAATTTGAAAAAAAGACTAAAGAGAAAATTAATAAAAAATTAAAATAAACAGAAGAAAAAATGAACTACAAATATTGAAAATGCCAAAAATAATTAAGCTTAGCAGAGAGATACCAAGCGAGATAAATTTAATTTATGTTATTTTTAATATACTAAAATTAAATAAACAACATTAAAAAATATTTGAGCAAACCAAACCTTTAAAATGAAACATTCAAGAAGATTGCATAAAAGACGAAGAAGGGAAAGCAAAACAAATTATAGAAAAAGATTAATTTTGCTTAAATCCAATTCTCCTAGATTGATTGTTAGAAAAACCAATAAATATATAATTTTACAGGTTGCTGAAAGCGAACGTGCACAAGACAAAGTTTTAAAAACAGTAACTACTAAAGAACTTCTGAAATTTGGATGGCCTAAGGATAAAGTTGGGAGTTTAAAATCTCTGTCAGCAAGTTATTTAGCTGGATTATTAATAGGAAAAAAAGTAAAAATTAAAAAAGCAATTTTAGATTCTGGATTAATTCCAAACACAAAGGGTTCAAGAGTTTATGCTGTAGTTAAAGGAGCTAGAGACGCTGGATTAAATATTCCTTGTAGCGAAAAAGTTTTCCCTGACAGTGAAAAAATCCAAAAACATGATTTTTTTAATAAAGTTAAAAGTGAAATTGAGAAGATAAAATAAAATGGTAATTATGGATAAGACTGAAGCTGGAGAAAGATGTAGAAAATATTTAGAGGATAAAATCTCAAATGAAGATAAATTAGTATTTTGGACGCATAAAAAAATAATACAAGTTAGTGATATCGATGTTTTTCATGAAATAGCTAAAAAGTTCAATGTTACTAGGTTATCTGAAAGAAAAGATCATTATGTTATAGGTATTCCAAATAAACTAGTGAAAGACTATTGGACTTTTGCGTTAGACGATGATTTAATTAAAGATTTTTTAGATAAATATGGAGATAAATATAAAGTATTAACATAAAAAATGAAAAAACAAATTGGATTAAATAAAAAAACGAAGGAATCTTGGAAAACTAGAGACTTTAAGAAGATTAGAGAAGATAGAGCAATAGAACAAAAAATTAAAAAATTAGAAGACTGGAAACCAAAAACAAAACTTGGCAAACTTGTGAAAGAAGGAAAAATTAAAGAAATTGATGAAGTGTTAAAGCATAGAATATTAGAGCCAGAAATTGTTGATTCATTATTAAGTTTAAAATCAGAAATCCTTAATATCGGACAGGCAAAAGGAAAATTTGGTGGTGGAAAAAGAAGAGCCTGGAGACAAACTCAAAGAAAAACTGCTGAAGGAAATGTTCCAACCTTCTCATGCGCACTTGTTGTAGGAAGCGATAGTTATATTGGTATTGGATATGGAAAAGCAAGAGAAACTTTGCCAGCAAACGCAAAAGCACTAAGAAAAGCAAAGCTTAATCTTATTAAAATCAAAAGAGCTTGCGGTAGTTTTGATTGTACTTGCGGAGAACCGCATACAGTTCCATTTGTTGTCGAGGGAAAATGTGGGAGTTGCAAGGTTAAATTAATTCCAGCTCCGCAAGGTACAGGATTAGTTATTGGAGATGAATTAAAAAAAATTTTAAGAATATCTGGAATAAAAGATGTTTATAGTTATACAGATGGGCAGAAAAGAACAACCATAAATTTGGCAAAAGCTTGTATAGACGCTCTAAAAAAAACTATGGAGATGTAATTAATAATGAAAAATCAAATTAATGATATTTTAAAATGTGTAGAAGATGATTTAAAGATATTAGAAGTTTATGTTAATAGAAAAACCTTAAAAGAATTTATTGAAGATAGAATAACAATAAATGAAAACGGTCATTGTATAACTATAGACAAAAATGTCAGTCCTGAATAATTTGTTTTAACAGCTATCAGATTGGAATATGATATAAAATGTCTAGAAAAGTTATTTGAATATGATACTAAAAAATTAAGACAGAAATATAATGATATAATAAAATTTGAATAAAAATGGAAGAACAAAAATTTATAAAACTAAAGAAAGAAGAGTTCGGAATTAAAGAATACATTAAAAGAGACTTGGGAAGAGGAAAAATTAGTAAATTGAACATTGAGTATACGCCAGTCGGAGAGAAAATAATTATTTCTACTAGTAAACCTGGTTTAGTTATAGGTAGGGGGGGAGGGAAAATTGAAGATTTAACAGAAATTTTAAAAAAAAGATTTAAACTAGAAAACCCACACATTGAAATAAAAGAAATTAAAGATCCTTTGTTTGACGCACAAACAGTTGCCGATGAGATCGCACTTGCTTTAGAAAGAACTGGTAATTTGAAGTTTAAAGTAATTGCTTATAAAAAATTGCAAGAAATAATGGCTGCCGGAGTTTTAGGTTGTGAAATAAGATTAAGCGGAAAACTGCCTAGTGATAGAGCTAAATCATGGAGATTTTCAGAAGGTTATTTAAAGAAAGCTGGAGATTCAAGAAAAGAAGTTGATAGAGCGCAATCAACAGCACTAACAAAAAGCGGAGTTATTGGAGTGAAAGTTGCTATTATGCCCCCATGGGCTAGAATTTATGATAAAATTGAGATTAATGAATTGGTAAAAGAAAAAATCAAAGAAAGCATTCAGGAAAAAAAAGAAAAACCCGAAAAAAAAGTTGAAGAAAAAATCAAAGAAACTGAAGAGAAAAAAGAAAAAGTGAAAAATAAGGATATAAAAAAGCCGATGGAAAAAGATATTAAAGAAGCTCCTCAAGAAATTATTGATATAAAATCAAAAGAATGATAAATTTATTAAATAAACTTTGTTGAATATGGCAATATTAAAATCAAAAGATATTTCAAAAATGGCTGCAAATGAAATAAAAGAAAAAATTAAAGAATTAAAAAATGAATTGATCAGAGAAAGAGTCAAGTTGACTAAAGGCGGAAAAACAAAAATTAGAGAGTTAAAAAAAACAATTGCAAGATTACTAACGTTTAATAAAATGAATAAAACCAAACTAAACAAACATGCCATAAATCTTTGACATATGGTTTTTGAGATAAATCAAAACTATTAAATAAATCTATTGAGGAAAAACAAAAAAATAAACAAATGAGTATATGTCCTAAATGTGGATTGCCTCTGCAGGCTTGTGTTTGCCAAGAAATTGCAAAAACAGAACAGCGAATACAGATAAAAACAGAAACCAAAAAGTTTGGGAAAGCTATAACCGTTATCTCTGGTTTTCATGGAGTGAATTTAAAGTCTCTGGCAAAAGAGCTTAAACACAAGCTAGCCTGCGGTGGAACAGTTAAGGGTGATGCTATTGAACTCCAAGGAAAACATTCGGCAAACGTTAAAAAAGTTTTGGTAGAACTTGGATTTTCTGGTGAAAGCATAGAATTAGCTTAATTCCATATTTAAAAAAATAGAAAAATAATTGATGATATTAGTAATATTAAATTTAAAGGAAAAATAAAAAACTAGAAGATAGCAACAGCAAGCAAGAAACAGGAGTTCAGATTACCAAAAAATGACAGATACTGAAAAAGAAAAATCACTTTCAAATAATAAGATATTAGCTGTAATTAGAATCTCTGGAATGGTCGACGTAAAAAAAGACATCGCTGAAACTTTAGATAGACTAAGATTAAGAAGAAAATATGCTTGTGTCTTAATTCCTAGAAATAAAAATAATGAAGGAATGTTGAAAAAGGTAAAATTTTATATAGCTTATGGCGAGATTGATAAAAATACTTTAGTTAAATTAATTAAAGAAAGGGCAAAATCCATCGAAGGCGATAAAAATAAAATAAAAATTAATATCGAAGAGGTTGCTGATCATATACTCAAAGGAAAAAAACTTTCTGATTTCAAATTAAAACCTTTTTTTAGGCTTCATCCTCCTAGAAAAGGAATAAAAAGTAAACTGGCTTATCCTAAAGGAGTTTTGGGAAATAACGGAAAAGATATAAATAAACTTATTGAGAGGATGTTGTGATGGTAATTAAAATGAGACATAAAAGATTAAATGGGCTAACATTTGGAGATTTATATGGATATCGGAGTTAGTTATAGAAAGAGAAGGAAATAGAATGGTTACCATAATTAGAAGGTGGAATTATCCTGGAAGTGCTATGTGCGGGACTGATATTAAATCTTATATGATTAAACGTTCTTTATACAAAATTTATAATAAAAGAAAATTTATAGCTAAATGTGTTAGACTAGAAGATATTAATCCCTATAATGAAAATTATCAAAAATATAAGAAAATATTACAAGAGGTAAATTATGGTAAGTAAAAAAACAATCACTAAATTAAATTTAAGATATGAGTAAATGGGAAATATAATAAATATTGATATAAGAGAACTTGAGGAGAATGATATATTTGATAAAGATGAGCTTATAATTAGCAAGGGTGATAATAGAATGGTTACTATTAGAAGAGAACCTGACGCTAATGAAATAAGATGTTTTTATTATGATTTTTTTGATGTTCATGATGGGTTTGTGCATAATAATGGTTATGGAGAAGTTTATTCTGGAGAATCTCATTATAACAATTATAAAAATAGATTAATAGAGAGAGGATTATGGTAATAAAAACAAATCAAAATAAAAATGAAAACTAAGAAAAAAAGAAGATCTAGAAGATTCAGGGGCGGAAGCACTCATGGTCATGGTTCGAGAAAAAAATGGAAGGGCAGCGGGCATAAGGGTGGAAAGGGTATGGCAGGAACAGGAAAAAGAGCTGACCAGAAAAAAACTTTGGTTATAAAACTTTATGGAAATAAATATTTTGGAAAACAGGGAATAACAAGCAAGAGTACATTTAAGAAAAAAAATAAAATAATTAATTTAAGAGACATAGAAAAAAATTTCGATTCTTTAAAAAAATATTCTGGGAAAGATGGCTGGTTGGATTTACAAGAATATAAGGTTTTAGGAGATGGAGAGATAAATAAAAAAGTTAAAATAAGGGCTTTAGATGTCAGTGAGAGAGCTAGGGAAAAAATTAAAAAAATTGGCGGAGAAGTCGAGATTTTGAGAAAAACTACTGAAACTATTAGTAAATAAAAGTTAAATAAATAATTTAAATAAGTCGTTAAAAACGAGCACCGTCTTAATATAACCAATAATTAATAGCCAATAAAGTTAAATCATTATTTTATCTGGTTAATAAAAACTGAAATAATAACTGACCGAACTAAATATCTAGAAAATAACTAATAAGATTAT